>Ga0154360_1304_pt1 | contig 11327 bp, 11 predicted proteins | sample RifGroA2_FD_115888 | JGI IMG/M metagenome (GOLD analysis project Ga0154360, IMG submission 115888) | Bacteroidetes bacterium GWA2_30_7 | reverse complement strand
CCGCTCCATAATAATCTTTCAGAAAATCTTCGAGCCATTGAATCGACTCAATATCAAGATGATTTGTTGGCTCATCAAGTAAAAGTAGTTCGGGGTTTTGCAATAAAATTTTAGCTAATTCAATTCTCATTCGCCATCCACCGCTAAACTCCGATGTAAGTCGATTAAAATCTGTTTTTAAAAATCCGAGTCCCAGTAAAGTTTTTTCAATTTTTGATTCAATTCCACCTGCTTCCAAATGATGAAATCTATCGGTCAGATGCGACAGTTTATCAATTAGTTCGAGATATTCTTTCGATTCGTAATCTGTTCGAGTTGATAAACTATTTTCAATATTTTTTATTTCTTTTTCAATTATTATTACTTCGGCAAATGCAGTTCTGACCTCATCTATAAGGCTTCCTTTATTTGTATATTTCATTTCCTGTGGCAAATACCCCATTGTTAAGCTCGACGGTTTGGAAATTATTCCAGAATCAATTGGCTGATACCCTGCTATCATTTTCAGAAGTGTAGTTTTTCCGGCACCATTTCTGCCAACTAAACCAATTCTGTCTCTTTGATTTATTAAAAACGAAATATCTTTAAAAAGGTCAAAACCTCCGAATGAAACTGTAACTTGACTTAACGAAACCATTTTAGTATTAAATAATTGGCAAAGTTAAGTTTTTGGAGCTAAGAGAGCAAATTATTATTTGTTGGTTGAGTTTATTAGTTTATGAGTTGAAAAGTGGCATAAAAACGTCAACGAGCACATTCGTATTTATTTGTACCAGTGGGAGTTAAAGTCAAAACAACAAAACAAAGTAACACCCACGCCTTTGACGTAGGCGTTTTTCGCTTAACGTCCCTGTTGCTTTAGAATTTTGACTTTCCAGTACAGGATTTTTAGCTAAAATGCTATATTTTAATATGTTTTATCTATACAATTTTTCTATCGCTAATATTTTTGTTTTTGATTAATAATATGTTATTTGCAAATATAAAAAAAGGTCGCTTTGTGCGACCTTTGTGGGAACTGCTGGATTCGAACCAGCGACCCTCTGCTTGTAAGGCAGATGCTCTGAACCAGCTGAGCTAAGCTCCCTTTTATTTTTGCTTACTAATTTGTATAAGCTCTAAAATTGGAGTGCAAATATACTTTGCTTTTTTTTATTTCCAAAATTATTTCTAGTAATTTTAAAATATATTGTTATACTATTGAATTGTTGCGATTTATAAGCATTTTTTATTTTTTGCAGCCAATAAAGTATTACGTAATAATGAAACTATTGTCATAGGTCCTACTCCACCTGGCACTGGTGTTATAAAACTACATTTTGGAGCAACTTCGTCAAATTTTACATCGCCATATAGCTTCCAGCATGAAGTCGTTTCAGATTTAATTCGTGTAGTTCCAACATCAATTACTACTGCTCCTTCTTTAACCATATTTGCTTTTACAAATTCTGATGAACCAATTGCTGCAATTAAAATATCTGCACTTTTGCAAACCTCAGCCAAATTTTCAGTTCTGCTATGAGCAACTGTTACTGTAGCATCTATACCTTTTTGAGACATTAAAATACTTATCGGTCGTCCTACAATATTACTTCTTCCTAATACAACACAATGCTTTCCATTTGTTGGAATCTTATATCTTTTTAGTAATTCTACAATTCCAAAAGGTGTTGCTGATACAAAAGATGGTAATCCGATAGACATTCTCCCAAAATTTTCGGGATGAAAACCGTCAACATCTTTTTTGGGGTCAATTGCTTCAATTATAACGCACTCTGCAATATGCACTGGTAATGGCAATTGTACAATAAATCCATCAATATCTGAATCATTATTTAATTTTTTTACACATTCTAATAATTCATGTTGTGTAATATTATCATTAAATTTAATTAGCGTTGATTTAAAGCCAACTTGTTCACAAGCTTTAACTTTATGATTTACATAAGTAATGCTTCCACCATCATTTCCAACAAGAACGGCAGCCAGATGAGGTCTTTTATACCCTTTTGCCAATAATTCATCTACTTCTGTTTTAATTTCTAATTTTATTTCATCAGAAATTTTTTTTCCATCAATTATTGTCATTTTTAATTTACGATTAAGGATTTACAGCGTATTCAACAACAAACCACAAACTACAAACAATCTTTAATTTTTCTTGAACGGCATTCCGCCCATCATTCGACCAAGTTTATTGCTTCCAGTAAGCATTTTCATAAGTTTACGAGTTTCGTCAAATTGCTTAACTAATCGGTTAACTTCCTGTATTGATGTTCCACTTCCATCGGCAATTCTTTTTCGACGAGTTCCATTTAAAACTCCCGGGCTTTCTCTTTCAAGTGGAGTCATTGAATGAATTATTGCTTCAATATTTTTAAATGCATCATCATCAATATCAACATCTTTTAATGCTTTGCCAACACCTGGAATCATTGATGCTAAATCTTTAAGATTTCCCATCTTTTTAATTTGCTGTATCTGCGATAGAAAATCATTAAAACTGAATTGGTCTTTTGCAATTTTTTTCTGTAATTTCCTTGCTTCTTCAACATCGAATTGTTCCTGAGCTTTCTCAACTAAAGAAACAATATCGCCCATTCCGAGAATACGGTCTGCCATTCTCGTTGGATAAAAAATATCTAATGCATCTAATTTTTCTCCAGTACCAACAAATTTTATTGGTTTATTAACAACTGAACGAATAGAAAGTGCGGCTCCACCGCGTGTATCACCATCTAATTTTGTCAAAACTACACCATCAAAATCTAATTTATCATTAAATTCTTTTGCTGTATTTACTGCATCTTGACCCGTCATTGCGTCAACAACGAATAATATTTCATGAGGGTCGACAGCTTTTTTAATAGCTTCAATCTCTTCCATCATTTCTTCGTCAATTGCTAAACGACCTGCAGTATCAATTATAACTACGTTATTTCCATGAAGTCGAGCATCGCGAATAGAATTTAAAGCAATTTTTACTGGGTCTATCGAATTTTCATCAAAAAAAACAGGAACACCCAATTGTTGACCCAACACTCTTAATTGCTCAATAGCAGCAGGTCTATAAACATCGGCAGCAACCAATAATGGATTACGACCTTTTTTTGTTTTCAGAAAATTAGCTAATTTCCCAGCAAAAGTAGTTTTCCCTGACCCTTGAAGACCAGCCATTAAAATTACTGTAGGATTTCCTTTTAAATTAATGTCAACTTTTTCTGACCCCATTAATTCAACTAGTTCGTCGTGAACTAATTTGACCATGAGTTCGCCAGGCTTAATTGCAGTTAAAACATTCTGTCCTAATGCTTTTTGTTTAACATTTTCGGTAAAAGATTTTGCAATTTTATAGTTAACATCGGCATCTAATAATGCACGCCTAACTTCTTTTAACGATTCTGCTATATTTATTTCTGAGATTCTACCTTCGCCTTTAAGAAGCTTAAAGGAACGGTCGAGTTTGTCGGTTAAATTTTCAAACATTTTCTTTATTTTTTATGACAAGTTGCAAAGTTAAAATAATTAGCTCAACTTTTTAGACATGCGGAAAATTTTAATAATATTTCGATTCTTAATAGTTGGTGTTAGTAAGAAAATGCTAAAAAACAAAAAACAAATGTCAAATAAATTCCAATTCTCAAAATCGTTTGAATATTCGGTAATTGCGATGCATTGAGCTTTGTCGAAATGTAATTTGAGATTTATTTGTTTTTTGAAGATTGAAATTTGCTATTTCTAAAAAACACACCGTTTTCTTAGAAACACTAAATAATTATTTACTGATTTCTACCTCATTCGGATACTCAATATCTACTAAAAAAAGCCCTTTAGACGGAAACGATTTTCCAGAATTTGAACGATTTTTTGATTTTATTATATTGTGAAAATCTGCAATTGTTATTTTTTCTGTTCCAATTTCAAACATAGTTCCAACGATTGCTCTAACCATATTTCTCAAAAATCTATCTGCTTTAATTGTAAATACATAACCATTTTCATCTTTTGTCCATTCTGCTTTTAAAATCTTACAAATATTAGTTTTTGTATCAGAATGCAACTTGCTAAAACACTCAAAATCATCGTATTCAAATAATATTTTACAAGCTTCATTCATTTTTTCAATATTCAAATTTCCATGCCAGAAATATGAAAATTCGTTTCGAAATGGATTTTTTATATTATTAATATAATATTTATATGTCCGTGAGATTGCCGAAAATCGGGCATGAGCTTCGTCCGAAACTTTATAAATGCCATAAATTACAATATCAGGAGGCAAAAAAGAGTTAATCTTTTTAATAAAACTTTTATTTAAATGTAAATCATCAACGGATGTATCAATATGAGCAATATAATATGAAGCATGAACGCCGGTATCTGTACGACCAGCTCCTACAGGCATTATATCTTCATTTAATAATTTAGAGAAACAATTACTTAAAACTGCCTGAACTGTAATATTTTTTTTCTGGATTTGCCATCCAAAAAAATTTGTTCCATTATATGCTAAATGCACGAAGTACCTGTGTTTCAAAACTAAAAGCTTAACAATATTTAACAAAAATATGAAATTATTTTTCTTTTTAAATAATATTTTTGACGCTGAAAAAAAGTTTATAATATTGGATTAAAATTTGTTTAATTTAACCGCCTAAAATTTTTTAATTATGAATGGCATAATTGATATAAAAGAGCTAAACGAAAAAATACAGAAAGAAAGTGCCTTTATCGACATAATGACTATGGAGATGAATAAGGTTATTGTTGGTCAAAAACATCTTGTCGAAGGTCTTTTGATAGGACTTTTGTCAAATGGTCATATTCTTCTTGAAGGAGTTCCGGGTCTTGCAAAAACTCTTGCAATAAATACTCTGGCAAGTATAATTGATGCAAAATTCAGTCGTATTCAGTTTACTCCAGATTTATTGCCTGCCGATTTAGTAGGAACTCTTATTTACAGTCAAAAGAAAGAGGAGTTTGTTGTCAAAAAAGGTCCTGTGTTTGCAAACTTTATTTTAGCCGATGAAATTAACCGTGCTCCTGCAAAAGTTCAAAGTGCTTTACTTGAAGCAATGCAGGAACGACAAGTTACAATTGGTGATACTTCTTACAAATTAGAAGAACCATTTTTAGTACTTGCTACTCAAAATCCAATTGAACAAGAAGGAACTTATCCGCTTCCTGAAGCTCAGATTGACCGTTTTATGCTTAAAGTAGTAATAACTTATCCTAAAAAAGATGAGGAGAGAATTATTATTAGACAAAATCTTAACAAAACGGTTGCTATAGCAAACTCTGTACTTAAACCCGAAGATATTATTAAAGCTCGTGATGTAGTAAAAGAAGTTTATATGGACGAAAAAATTGAAAGATATATTCTTGACATTGTTTTTGCTACTCGTTTTCCAGATGAATATGGTTTAGCAAAATTCAAAAATATGATTTCATTTGGTGCATCTCCAAGAGCAAGTATTAATTTATCGTTAGCTTCTAAAGCTTATGCTTTTATAAAACGAAGAGGTTATGTGCTGCCCGAAGATGTAAGAGCAGTTTGCCACGATGTGTTAAGACACAGAATTGGACTAACTTATGAAGCAGAAGCTGAAAATATTACTTCAGAAGATATTATTAATGAAATATTAAATACTGTTGAAGTTCCATAATAATATGTAATATTTAAAATGTAAAATTTAATATTTAAGATGTAATATGTAGATTTGAGGGAACTGAAGCAAATTCATTAATCCTAAATGTCTAAACGAAATAATGAAATTTAAAGCAATAATAATATTAACATTCTTATTAAGCATTAGCAGTTTTATAATTGCACAGAATCTTATTGGACTTCATGCTAATGAAATAAAAACTATAATGCCTAAACTTCGTCCAAAGTTTCATATTGACAATACAACAGTTGAAGCTAAATCTATTAAATTTATTGACCAAGGTGGAGATAATACTTTAATCTTTTTCATAGATGATAAAGGCATTTGTAAATATCAAAAATTTATGATGGAAGTTAATTATGCCAAAAATACTGTTGATACACTTACTAAAAATTATAAATATATTGATAAATTAACTTGGATTGACAAACGAAACAACACAGATTATTTAATTCAAATGCAGAATAATGAGTATTATTTTACAGTAGTTTATTCGTTAAAAGATGAGTAATTGTTTGAGGTTTAAGGTTTGAAGTTTGAGGTTGTTTATGCTGTAAATCCTAAATCCTTAATCCCAAATCCTTAATTTTAAAATCCTAAATAGAAAAAATGGAAGCCACTGATTTAATAAAAAAAGTCAGAAAAATTGAAATCAAAACACGTGGTTTATCCAAGCATATTTTTGCTGGGGAATATCATAGTGCTTTTAAAGGTAGAGGAATGGCATTCAGTGAAGTACGTGAATATCAATATGGCGATGACATTAGAAGTATCGATTGGAACGTAACAGCACGTTTTAATCATCCATACATTAAAATTTTTGAAGAAGAACGCGAACTTACTGTAATATTGTTAATTGATGTAAGTGGTTCTAAAGAATTTGGTTCGGTTAATCAGTTAAAACAAGATGTAATTACTGAAATATCAGCCGTTCTTTCGTTTTCAGCAATTCAAAATAATGATAAAATTGGTGTTATATTTTTTAGCGATAAAATCGAAAAATTTATACCACCTAAAAAAGGAAAAACTCATATTCTGCGAATAATCCGAGAATTAATAAATTTTGAACCTGATAATAAAAATACAAATATTGCTGAAGCTTTAAAATTTTTAACAAATGCAATAAAAAAACGTTCGATAGCATTTTTAATTTCCGATTTTATTGATAGCGGATTTGAAGATGCAATAAAAATTGCAAATCGTAAACACGATTTAATTGCATTAAGAGTTTACGATAGACGTGAAACTGAAATACCATCAATCGGAATGCTCAAAGTGAAAGATGCTGAAACCAGAAAACAAATTTGGGTTGATACCTCAAGTAAAATAGTTAGAGATAATTACTCAAAATGGTGGTGTAGTCAAATTGAAAAACAAAAAGAAATTTTTAGCAGAAGTGGTGTTGATAATGCATCAATTTCAACCGAACAAGATTATATTAAACCATTGATTAACTTATTTAAACGAAGAGGGAAACATTAAGATTATGTTAAATGGTTATATTGTTAAATTGTTACATTGCTAAAACACCTTGAAGCGTGGCGATAGCCTCCTTCAAGCGTGTTGCTGAAATATATTGAAATTACTAAATGGTTAGAATGTTGAATACAAGAAAATTCATAAATTATTAAATCTATGCTGAACAATTTTAAGCTTACATTATTCTTTTTTTTAACAATTTTAAGCATTTCTGTTTTTTCACAAAATATTACTCTTAATGCTGAAATAGACACTAATGCAATATTAATTGGCGACCATTTTAATATGAAAATAACACTCTCTCAGCCAAGTAATATTAAAATTGATTTTCCAATATTTACAGATACAATTCCAAATAGTGTTGAAATTTTATCAGCTTCCAAAATTGATACTGTTGTAACAAATGGAATTTTAAATCTGAAACAAAATCTAGTTCTAACTTCATTCGATAGCGGACCACACGAAATTCTTCCATTAGATTTTGTAATTCATATTGACACAATTACCGATACTATTCGCACTCGTCAGATGTTTTATCAGGTTTTCACAATACCACCCGACACTGCTGTTCAGGATATTAAAGATATAAAACCTCCTTTTGAAGCACCAATATCATTCAGAGAATATTTGCCCTACATATTATTAGGATTAGGAATAATTGCACTAATAATTGCAATTTGGTGGTATTTGAAAAAACGTAAGAAAAATGAACCAATTACCCGAATTATTCAAAAACCAAAAGAACCTGCTCACATTATAGCTTTCAGAGAATTAGACGAACTGAAAGAGAAAAAACTTTGGCAACAAGGAAAAATTAAGGAATATCATACCGAAGTAACAGAAATTATTAGAAAATATATCGAATTCAGATTTAATGTAATGGCATTGGAACAAACATCTGACGAAATATTATCAACATTCAGAAACAGCAATTTATGTGAAGCTGAAAACCTCGGTTTATTAAATCAAATGTTTTCGTTAGCCGATTTGGTGAAATTTGCAAAAGCCAATCCCCTACCCGACGAACATGATTCGAGTATGAGAAATGCATATTCGTTTGTTTCAAATACTAAAACTGAATTAAAATCCGATAATCAACAAAATACAACTGAAGTAAATTCCGAAACGAAATAAAATGACTAGTATTTTCAACATACAATTTGCTTATCCTAACTTTTTCTTCCTCTTTATTGGATTAATTCCAATGATTGTGTGGTATATTTTAAAGCAAAAAAATAGTAGTGCCAGCTTACAATTATCAAACTTAAAAGGATTTGAAAAAACGCCGGTTTCTGTTAAAATTTATTTACGACATCTCCTTTTCGTGTTAAGAGTTTTAACAATTTCGCTTTTAATAATAATCCTTGCCCGTCCGCAATCATCAAATAATTGGCAAAATGTTACTACAGAAGGAATTGATATTGTTATGGCTATGGATATTTCAAGCAGTATGTTGGCTCAGGATTTCAAACCCGATAGACTTGAAGCATCAAAATCTGTAGCCTGTGAATTTATTAATGGCAGACCCGACGACAGAATTGGATTAGTAGTTTTTAGTGGCGAAAGTTTTACACAATGTCCGCTTACAACCGACCATGCAGTTTTAATTAACTTATTTAAGGACATCAAAAGCGGAATGATAGAAGATGGAACTGCAATCGGCATGGGACTTGCCAATGCAGTTAACCGACTTAAAGACAGCAAAGCAAAATCTAAAGTAATAATTTTACTTACCGATGGTGTAAATAACCGTGGCTCAATTGCTCCATTAACTGCTGCCGAAATAGCTCAAACATTCGGAATCAGAGTTTATACAATTGGAGTTGGAACTCAGGGAACTGCACCTTATCCGGTACAAACTCCTTTTGGAATGCAGTTTCAAAATATGCCGGTAGAAATTGATGAAGGCGTTTTAACTCAAATTTCGCAATTAACAAACGGACAATATTTTAGAGCAACTAATAATTCAAAATTAAAAGATATTTATAAAGAAATTGATAAACTTGAAAAATCAAAAATTGATGTAAAAGAATTTAGCAAAAGGTCCGAAGAATTTTATTTATTTGGACTGGCAGCTTTGATTTTATTTGCTTTGGAAATGCTTTTGAAATATACTTATTTGAAAAGCATACCTTAATAAAGCCCAAAGGGAAATGATTGAGCGAAAATTTAAGAACAATATAATGTTCAATATTAGGCAAGGTTTAAATAATAAATAGTTATTGATAAAATAATAAACTATATGAATACCATTCTTTTTTCTTTGAGTTTTGAATTTGAGGCTTTGAGCTTTTATAAAAACTTTCAATTCTAAAAGTTACATTATGATAAAGTTTGCCCATCCACAAATATTATATAGTTTAGTACTAATTCCGTTATTCTATTTATTATTCTGGCTTTATAACAGAATGAAAAAGAAATCGTTGAAAAAATTTGGCGATTTGAATTTATTAAAATCATTAATGCCGGATATTTCTTATCGAAGACCTTTTTTTAAATTTCTATTATTATCAGCTTCGCTCCTATTTTTAATTATCGGAATTGCCGACCCACAAATAGGTTCTAAACTCGAAGAAGTCAAAAGAAAAGGCATCGAACTTGTTATTGCACTTGATGTTTCAAATAGTATGATGGCTGAAGATATTCAACCAAACAGACTTGAAAGAGCAAAACAAGCAATCGCAAAACTTGTTGATAATCTTCACAATGACAAAATTGGATTAATCGTATTTGCCGGAGACGCTTATGTGCAATTGCCTATTACAACCGACTACGCATCTGCTAAAATGTTTTTAAATGCAATTAATACTCAAATTGTCCCAATACAAGGAACAGCCATAGGGAAAGCTATTGAATTAGCAAGCAAATCATTCACTCCCGAAGCTGAAAAAAATAAAGCTATAATTATTATTACCGATGGCGAAAATCATGAAGACGATGCTGTTGGGCTAGCTTCTGATGTTGTTGCAAAAGGAATTACGGTGCATACAATTGGTATGGGTTTGCCACAAGGAGCTCCAATTCCCATAATCGGCAAATATGGACAAAGAGATTTTAAAACCGATAAAAGCGGTCAGGTTGTAGTTTCTAAACTTGATGAAACAATGTTACAACAAATTGCAGCAGCAGGAAATGGAATTTACATTCGTGCAAATAACACTAGCGTTGGATTAAGTACATTATTCGACGAATTAAATAAAATGGAAAAAAAGGAATTTGAAACTGATATTTATTCCGATTACGAAGACAGATTCCAGTATTTTATTGGACTATCTTTATTCTTTTTATTATTAGAATTTATACTATTGGAAAGAAAAAACAAATTCTTTAAAAATGTTAATATTTTTAAAATAAATAACTAAAACAAGAAAGGAATGTAATATTTAAAATGTAAAATGTAATATTTAAGCGATAATTGCGTAGCAACATCAAACCTTAAACTTCAAACTTATTGTAAATGAACTACAAACTAAAATATAAATTTCATAGAATATTTTTAATTTTAATATTAGTTACTTCTTCTTTTAATGTTTTTTCTCAAAAAGATAAGCAATTAATTAGAGATGGGAATAAAAAATATAATAATACAAAATTCGACGATGCAGAATTATCGTATCGAAAAGCTATTGAAAATAATCCAAAATCGTTTGATGCAGCATTTAATTTAGGCGATGCTTTATATCGACAAGGAAAATACGAAGAAGCTGCAAATCAATTTCAAGCACTTAGCAACGAGGATGTTGACAAAGAAACACTTTCAAAAGTATATCATAATTTAGGAAATTCGTATATTCAAAATAAAAAATTAAAAGAAGGAATTGAAGCATACAAACAATCGTTAAGACTTGAGGATAAAGATGTTGAAACAAAATACAATTTATCTCAAGCATTGCGAATGTTAAAACAAGAACAGCAACAACAGCAACAAAACCAAGATAATAAGGATAATAAAGAGCAAAATAAAGACCAGCAAAAACAAGAACAACAAAAGCAACAAGATAAAAAAGACGAACAGAAAAAAGAACAACAACAACCACAAGAGCAAAAAGTATCGAAAGAACAAGCTGAACAAATGTTGAAATCAATGGATAATGACGAAAAAGATTTACAGGAAAAATTAAAAAAACAACTAATTAAAACACAAAAAGGAAATGTCGAGAAAGATTGGTAGTTTTGAAG
>Ga0154360_1303_pt1 | contig 11360 bp, 10 predicted proteins | sample RifGroA2_FD_115888 | JGI IMG/M metagenome (GOLD analysis project Ga0154360, IMG submission 115888) | Bacteroidetes bacterium GWA2_30_7 | reverse complement strand
CTTTTCTTGACTTTTCGTAGTGGACTCATCAATAAAATTATACTGGACCCGGAGCTTTTCCTATTAAATCCACAGATGGTGGCTTTACGGTCCAACAACCTTGATATTTAAAAGATAGTTTGCCGAAATAATCACTACTGTAAAAAGAAACTCTGTCGAGAGTAGCATCTATTTCAGATTGGTCAAGTCCGGCAGATTCTCGTAAGCATAATACATAAACCCAATTAGCTTTCTTGCACATCCATGAGCCGTACATCTGATAATTAATTTCTAATAAGTCTTGCATAAAAGCATCCGATTTGCTTTCAGGAATTGTGCATAATGGGCTCATTATCTGCAAATAGTATTTTTCGGGATTAGTAGGAAAACTGAATACATCAATCCAAATCGTAGCATCTTTTGACTTAAATGACCATTGACCTTGTTTTTCTCCTCTGCAAGTTGCCGGATCCAGATTTAGCCTTTTTAAGCTGTTTTCTATTAAAACACCTGCTTCTTGAATATTCATATAAAATATTTATAATCCTTAAATCATTAAACATCAATTTTAGCATATTTAGCGTGCTTTTCAATAAAATCTCTACGTGGTGGCACTTCATCACCCATTAACATAGAAAATATTCTATCTGCTTCAGCAGCACTATCAATAGTAACCTGCCTTAATGTTCTGCTTACCGGATTCATGGTGGTTTCCCACAATTGTTCAGCGTTCATTTCTCCAAGACCTTTATAACGTTGAATATGAACTCCTGACTCTTTTCCTCCAGCTGTTAATTCTTGAATTACAGCTAATCGCTCTTCTTCGTTCCAGCAATATCGTTCTGTTTTTCCTTTTTTAATAAGATAAAGTGGAGGAGTTGCAATATATAAATATCCTTTTTCGATAATTGGTTTCATATATCTAAAAAAGAATGTCATAATTAATGTTGTAATGTGGCTGCCGTCAATATCAGCATCGGTCATTATTATAACTTTATGATATCTTAATTTTTCAATATTTAGTTCTTTGCAGTCATCGTCGGTACCAATGTGAACGCCAAGTGCTGTAAAAATATTTCTAATCTCTTCGTTTTCAAATATTTTGTGTTGCATTGCTTTTTCGACATTAAGAATTTTACCTCTTAATGGCATAATCGCCTGAAATCGTCTGTCGCGACCTTGTTTTGCAGTTCCTCCCGCTGAATCGCCCTCAACAAAATAAATTTCACAACCACCTGGGTCTTTATCTGAGCAATCTGCTAATTTTCCTGGAAGTCCACCACCTGTTAATACAGATTTGCGTTGCACCAATTCTCTTGCTTTTCTTGCTGCATGTCGGGCAGTTGCTGCTAGAATTACTTTTTGAACAATTGTTTTGGCATCTCGAGGATTTTCTTCTAAATAATTCGAGAGCATTTCGCTAACAGCCTGGTTAACAACGCCCATTACCTCAGAGTTTCCTAATTTTGTTTTTGTTTGACCTTCAAACTGTGGTTCTTGAACTTTAACAGAAATAACTGCAGTAAGTCCTTCACGAAAATCATCACCACTTATATCAAATTTCAGATTTTTCAACATTCCTGATTTATCGGCATAACTTTTCAATGTACGTGTTAATGCACTTCTGAAACCGGCTAAGTGTGTACCTCCTTCGTGTGTATTAATATTATTTACATAAGTATGTACGTTTTCGTTGAATGAAGTATTATAAGTCATTGCAACTTCAACGGGCATTCCATATTTATCGTTTTCGGCATGTAAAATAATTTCAATTAATTTTTCACGTGTTGAATCCAAAAAATCAACAAAATCTTTTAGCCCTTTTTCTGAAACAAATTCTTCTCTTAAATTTTTTCCAGATTCGTCAACTTCACGTAAATCTGTAATATTCAGTTTGATTCCTTTATTAAGGAAGGCTAATTCGCGAAGTCTTGTAGAAATTATGTCAAATTTATATTCGGTTGTAGTAAAAATTGTATCATCTGGAATAAAAGTGATTTTTGTTCCATTCTTATCAGTTGTACCAATTTCTTTAACAGGTTCTTCGGGTTTTCCTTTATGATAAATCTGAGTATAAACCTTCCCGTTTCTGTAAACTTCTGCAATTAATGTTGAAGATAGTGCATTAACGCACGATACTCCAACACCATGTAAACCACCAGAAACCTTATAAGAATCTTTATCAAATTTACCACCTGCATGTAAAACTGTCATTACGACTTCAAGTGCTGATTTTTTTTCTTTTTCGTGATAATCGACTGGAATACCTCTTCCATCATCAATTACTGTAATTGAACCGTTTTGGTTAATAAAAACGTCAATATTTTTACAATGTCCTGCAAGTGCCTCATCTATTGAATTGTCAACTACTTCATATACTAAATGATGAAGTCCTTTTTGGCTAATATCGCCAATGTACATTGCAGGACGTTTACGAACGGCTTCTAAACCTTCGAGTACCTGAATACTATCTGCTGTATATTCAGTTTTGTTTAATTTGTCTTCCACTATTGTATCCATTTGATTATCAAATAATTGAATTACTATTTAAAATGTACTCAAAGATATGAAAAATTGATGAAAAATTGAAGTTAAAGTATTTTAAATTCAGGGTTTTTATTAACAATTTATTGTCAATTTTGTAATTTTAGTTAAAATGTAAAAAGAAAGAGGCTGACTTAATTAAGCCAGCCTCTTGAAAATATATAACCCAAAGCACAATCTACTGACAATCAGTGTTATATTTGTTATTATCCCAGCAATGGAAATCAGTATCGTTAAAGAATAATACATTTGTATTTGCTAACGAATTTTTAATTTGACCATTTTTTGTTGTTCTGTTCCAATTAATTTCTACAAGATTATTCCAACTTTTATAATATATATTGTAAAAAGCATTGAAAGGAGTGTTGTTAGTTTTTCCATACATTATATATCCACCATTTTCTGCACCATGTGCTACTGATGTACTTGGAGCAACATTCATATACTTAATGTCTGCAGTACCATCAGAATTATTATGCCAATCAATTTGCAATAAAGTGGTTGGAACTTCTGGTTTCTCATATAATATCCACTGCCCAGATGTACCATTTAGGTCGGAAGTTCCAGTAAACCATTTGAAGTCTGTAAATCCACCTGATAAAGACAAATACATTTCCCAGTTAACTTGTTGTCCATCAATTTTTCCATGTAAAGAAGCTGTATAAGTTTTAAATCCTACATTTACACTATAAGTCCAAGTCCACCAATCATCGTCACCTAATTCTGGTTGATGTTTGAATGATTCAAGAAATGCTGCAACTGGAATTGCAAGACCAACTGACAATATTCCATTCCAAAAGCTAGCCTGAATAAATGCCTTATTAAAATTATATTTTAAGGTAGTGTCAGTTGTTGAGTCTTGAAGTGCAAGTCCACTTTTGTTTTGTTTAAAATCTGAGAAATCCATTACAAAAGAAGAAGAAGGTGGTAATGTTGGGGGATCTTCTTTTTCCTTTTTTTTACATGAAGAAACTGACATTACAAATGCAAGATAAAACATTGCAAAAAATGCTGTTAAAAATTTTGTTGTTTTCATAATTTTAAAAATTTAGTTATTGTTTTTAATTAATTTCTATTTTCAGATGTAATACACAAAAAATATTTTTTACCCTTATTGAAAAATTAAAAATGTTAATTCTTTGGTAAATAATAGAAACTAGAAATTATATCTTAACCCAACTCTAGCACCATATGCGGTGAATTTTTGAGTAAAGTAATATTCTTTAGAATATATTGAATTTAGGCTTTTTCGATAATATGGTTCTAAAAATATTTGAGAATTTTGATTTAATCCATATCCTAAATAAAAACCTAAATAAGATGAAAAATTAGGTACAGCATAAGGATTTTCTTTTTTTAAATCAGTTGTACGATTTTCTGTTGAATTGTTTTTGTTTGCACCTGATACATTAATAAACAAACCTGTTATTAAACCACCGGTTACTCCGAAGGTAAAATTATTTTGTTTTACCGAGTAGCTTACTGTTAAAGGAAATTCAAAGTACTTATATTTATTTTTTGAAATTAATTTATTATTTAAACTACTATCATTACCCAACATAGTTATTGAATCAAACTTATTGTATGCCAATAAAATACTAGATGTATCATTATAATTCAGGGAATCGTTGATAAAGCTAACACTGTCTGATATATTAAAATAATTGTTTAAATAGTAAGAAGAATCCTGATGAGATAAGTTGTTGACAGAATGTCCTAATTGTGAATAAGATAATCCACCTTGAAGTGTAAATCCATAATATTCATAATTAATATTTAAACCTACAGAATAGCTTAGTAAAGGCGATTGCTTCGACTCACGGTCTTTAATTATTTTTTCAAATTCTTTATTTTTGGTTTTATAAACACTTTGTGAATTAACAAGTGCTGTATAAACATCATAAGACCATCTTTCTCGTTCCATTATTATGGGTTTTCCTAAAGCATTAACACCTACAGTATCTGAATTAGGTTTATATTTATAAGAATTATCTAAAGAATTTGAAACTAAAACTGTGGAAGGTTGCTCTTTATTTTGTGTAGTATTTTTTAAAATAGTTGATTTGTGGCTTTCAATAATATATTTATTCTCAATTGTTTCAGAAACTTCAGGTACATCATTAATTCTCTTGGTTTTATCTAATTGTAAACTGTTATCTTTAGCATTTTTCAAATAATTTGCGAAACTTGTTTTTTTGTTAAAAGCTGAAGCTTTATTTTCATTAAAACTTGTATTAATTTCAGTAACAAATGTATTGCTGCCTGTTGAGCTATTTTTTCCTATATTATATGCAATTAATTGATTATCATTTTTTATTGACGTAGAAATATCTTTGTTGTTAAGTCCAATAACAAGTAAAATTACAATTGTAGATAATGATGCAACATTATAAATATTAAATGTTAGTGGTTGATAATTTATAAAATTTGCAAACCATATTTTACGTGCAATTTTAGGCCATAAACTTTCTGAAGGAATTACGTTATGAGTATTAAAAATTTTTCGGACATAATTATTAAATCCGTAACCAGTTAATTTTGAATCTATTTTGTCCCACGCATCAAAGCTTGGTTTAACTTGATAGTTTTCAAAATTGCTTCTAAATAAATCTTCAATATTTTTATTATTTTTACTCAACTCTACTAGTTTCTTTTTTATATTCTTTTAATTTCTTTTGAAGGTAAGTTCTGGCTCTTGAAAATTGCGATTTTGACGTGCCTACATCAATATTTAGCATTTCCGAAATTTCTTTATGTTTATATCCTTCAATAACGTGCATATTAAATACAATTCGGTAACCATCTGGTAATTCGTTTATTAACTTTAATAACTCGTCTAAAGAATACTCATCTTCTATAATTTCGTCATCTTCATTATAATAATTTATATCTTCAACATCTTCAAAATGCTGATGGTTATAATGTTTAATATTTTGATGATAATTAGAAATCGCAGTATTAATCATTATCCTTTTTAGCCAACCTTCAAATGAACCTTTTTGAGAAAACTGCTTAATATTCATAAAGATTTTAACAAAACCTTCTTGAAGTATGTCCTCAGCCTCAGCCTTATTTCGAGCATATCTTGTGCATAATGCTAAAAGAATAGAAGAGTACTTGTCAAAAAGTTCCTTCTGCGACTTTCGATTATTCTTTATACATCCAAGAATTATTTGCTCATCAATAAGCATTTTATAAGAATTTAGACTTAGTTTTTTGTTAAAGGTTGCATTAATAATTTAATGTAAAAATATAAAAATTTCGTTAACATAAACAATGCCCAAGATAAGAAAATTGAAAATCGGCTCTGGGCTTGAAGTTTAAAGCAGATTTTTTTTAATAAAACGAAGCAATTTCTAAACAATAAACAAATCAGCAATAATTCCATCTGATAAAAACATTCCTTTTGAAGTCAATATATAATTGTTTTTGTTTTTGATAATATATCCCATTTTAAGATATTTATTAGTGGAGGTTATAAAAATTTCGAAATATTTAATACCAAATTTTGATTTTATAAGTTCAAAATCCACTCCTTTACTCGTTCTTAGTGAAGTCATTATAAACTCATTATATTTCATATTCGGGTTTAATTTTTCGTGTTTTGAAGGTAATTTTCCTTCATTAATCTTTGAAATATAAACGCTTAAATTATCTGTATTCCAGCTTCTTATATCGCAATTAAATGAATGTGCCGAAGTCCCAAATCCTAAATATGAAATTCCGTTCCAATAGTTTGAATTATGCCTTGATTCAAAACCCTTTAATGAATAATTTGAAATTTCGTAATGAAAATAATCATTTGAAATTAAGTGATTTTCAATCGTGCTAAATTGTTGAAGGCTAAATTCTTCATCTATTATTTTGATTTTATTTGATGTAAGTAATTTGTGTAGTTTTGTGCCTTTTTCGTAAGTTAAATGATAAGCCGAAATATGTTGAACTTTATATTTTATAAAAACATCCAAATCGCTTATTATATCGTTAATTGTCAATCCCGGAATTCCAAAAATTAAGTCTGCACTTATGTTTTTAAAACCTGCTTCAATTGAATATTTTATCGTTTTTTCGGCTTGAACTGAATTGTGCCTCCTTCCAAGAAAATTCAAAATTTCATCGTTAAACGATTGAACACCAATACTTATTCTGTTTATTCCAATTTTAATAAGCTGTTTTAAATATTGTAATGTAATATCATCAGGATTTACTTCAATTGTAATTTCCGGATTTTCTGTAATTTTATAATTTTCAAAAATTACATCAATAATCTTCTGAATTTCTGAAGTTTTTAAAAGCGATGGTGTGCCTCCTCCAAAATAGATTGTTTCAATAAATTCATTTTGTAATTCATTTTTACGAATTAAAATTTCCTTTTTTAATGCCGAAAGAAAATTATCATTGAAATCAAGTTTTGTAATCGAGCAAAAATCGCAATAAATACATTTCGATTTGCAGAATGGAATATGGATGTAAATGCCGGGCATTAATTTTTTAATTTATAAATTAATTTTAGTTAGTATTGAATAAAAAAAGGTGCAATCGCACCTTTTTTTATTTCATTAATTATAAATCAATTAACAACCACAGCAGCAACCTTTTTTCTCTAATTTGTGCTTTTTAATAAATTCACAAATTGGTTCTTCTAACGATGGATGTCCAATTTCCTGAAGGTCGTAACCAACTTTTACGCTTGGTTTGTCAATTTTCACAATTCGCTTTAAGTCAATTGGAGTTGCAATAACAACAACATCACAAGGAGTTGCAGCAATTGTTTTTTCCAAATCTTTAATTTGTTGTTCACCATATCCCATAGCTGGAAGTAATGTTCCAATATTTGGATAAATTCTGAAAGTTTCGGCTAATTTACCAACGGCAAATGCTCTTGGGTCAACTAATTCTGATGCACCATATTTACGGGCAGCAACTGTTCCGGCACCAATTTTCATTTCACCATGTGTTAATGTTGGACCATCTTCTACAACAAGACATTTTTTACCTTTAACCATTTCAGGGAAATCAATTGAAAGTGGTGAAGCAGCATCAACAACCATTGCATTAGGATTAACTTTCTGAATACTTTCACGAACAGTTTGAATTCCTTCTGGTGAAGCAGAATCCATTTTATTTATTACAACTACATCGGCTAAACGAAGTGTAGCTTCGCCCGGGTAATAGTTTAATTCATGACCTGGTCTGTGTGGGTCAACAACTGTAATTGTTAAATCAGGTTTATAGAATGGAAAATCGTTATTTCCACCGTCCCAAAGAATTACATCACAACCATTTGGGTCATTTTCAGCTGCCCTTACAATTGCCTCATAATCAACACCTGCATAAATTACGTTTCCACGAATTACATGTGGTTCGTATTCTTCCATTTCTTCGATTGTGCATTTGTGTTTAGCTAAGTCTTCAACTGTTGCAAATCGTTGAACTTTTTGAGCAACCAAATCTCCATAAGGCATTGGATGACGAATTGCTACAACTTTTAAGCCTTGTTGCATTAAAATTTCAATAACTCTGCGAGAAGTTTGTGATTTTCCACAACCTGTCCTTACAGCACCAACTGCAATTAAAGGTTTTGTTGATTTAATCATTGTTTCTTTTGCTCCCATTAGAATGAAATTTGCACCGGCTGCATTTACTAATGCGCTCATATTCATTACTCTTTGGTATGGAACATCGCTATAGGCAAAAACACAATCTACTACGTCTAATTCTTTAATTAAACGTGGAAGTTCTTGTTCAGCATAAATTGGAATTCCGGCTGGATAAAGTTTTCCGGCTAATTCTGCAGGATATTTTCTATCGTAAATATCTGGAATTTGGGCTGCTGTAAAAGCTACCACGTTACAACTTTCATTATTTCTGTAACAAGTATTAAAATTATGAAAATCTCTACCTGCTGCTCCAATAATAATTACATTTCGTTTAGTCATTTTTCCTCCTATTTTTATATTTATTTAATTATGTTATTGATATTTTTCTTATTTAGAAAGCAATTTATTCGTTTATAATAAAATACCTTCATTTTTAATTTTATATTCGATTGTGCTTTTTATTTCAGCTCGATTTTTAAATTCTTCAACCTTATAAACTAATAAATCAAGAGGTGCTTTTAAAAACGGAATTACAAATTTTCTAATTTCTCTAATAATTTCTAATTTTCTTTTTTCATCATTTGTAATAATACAGATGTCTATATCACTATTGTTGTTCGGATTACCATAAGCATACGACCCAAACAAAATAATTTTATTTATTAAAAATTTTTCTTTAATAATTTTTGCAATTTGTATTATTTCTTCTTTTTTATTCAATTTTCATCATTAATATGGACATTTTTTGTTAAAAAAATGTCTCAATTGCACATTCAATCAGTCAAAGATAGTTTTTTAAGTTCTTCATAAATAAATTTTTTCATCAAAATAATAATATGATAAACAACTTATTTGTAAAAAAATACAATAATTTGTTGAGATATATAAATTTCCATTGAACGAAAACACTAATCATGTTAAGAAACATGTGGATTAAATTTGATTTTTGAATAAATAGTTTATGAATTTTCTCGCTCACATATATCTTTCGGGAAGTAATGACGAAATAAAGATTGGTAATTTTATTGCCGATGGCGTGAAAGGAAATTCTTATCAGAAATATAAGCCCGACATTCAAACCGGAATTTTAATGCATCGCGACATTGATTATTTTACTGATAATCATTCGATTTCTGCCGAAAGTAGAAATCGTATTCACGAAATTTATGGAAAACATTCAGGAATAGCGATTGACATTTTTTACGACCATTTTCTTGCAAAATATTGGAACGATTTTTCAAAAGAATCTCTCCGTAGTTATGTTTATCATTTCTATTTTTTGGCATTATTAAATTATTCAATTTTACCACTTAGGTTAAAACACGCATTTCCTTTTATGGTTCTTAATAATTGGTTTAGAATGTATTCCAGAGTTGACGGAATTGAAAATGTACTTGTTCGGATGTCGAAGTTTACTTCATTACCTGAGAATACCGAAAATGCAATAAATAATTTCAAAACCTATTATTCTGATTATGAAAATGAATTTCGGGCTTTTTTTAAAGAAATTCAAAGTTTTATTTCAACTAAATATAAAATAGACTTTAATGAAAAGTAATTAATTATTAAAATGCCACAAAGACACAAAGACGCTAAGATATACAAATCTTTAAAAAACAACAGATTATAATTATTAAAACTTTGTGTCTTTGCGTCTTTGTGGCAAAAAAAGACTTTTCGGAGGGGACTCTTTAATTGAATTTTTTGTAACTACTCTTCCACATCGAATTTACAGGTTTTCAGCTAAAAAAAATTGACACTAATTGCACGAAAAAAAAAGTTTTAATTCGTGTCAAAATCGTGGCTGAATAATAACAAATAAATTTTTCTATATTGAATTAACAGCAATTTGTTCAAAAAGAAATAGTTTCGTGAAATAAACAATTGATTTCTGTTGTACATTTATTGATAATTCTACAATAAAACTATCAATAATGAAGAAGATAATATTAATAATTTGTGCTATCAATGCCCTCACATTCACCTGCTTATATTCACAAATTTTAGTATCATTCGTTAAACAAAATCCCGAATGTTATGGATTTTCAAACGGAAATATTGAGCTAAATATCACCGGAGGAGTTGAGCCATACTCAATTATCTGGACTAATAATTCAGGCATATTTGCAACTGATACAAATTTTGTTGACAATTTACAAGCCGGAAAATATTGGTTTGACATTACCGATTTTAATGGTTTAACTGCAACAGATACAGTGTATTTAACTACTTTTCAAATCAGTACTATTGATGAAATTACTGATGCACCATGTTATTCGGCAAATGGCGCAATAAAAATTACTCCTCAAGGCGGACGAGAATTTTATTTTGGCTATTGGAGGCGAATGGTTTGGAATCCAAGCCTGAACACAATGATTCTTGACCCAACTTGGCAAGATTCTTCTCGTACAAATATTGACACAAATTATTTTTCAAAATCTTATCCTAAAGGCTTTTACATATTAACTGTGGTCGATTCTTCGGGGCTTGGTTGTTCAATTGTTAAAAATATTGAAATTAAAGAACCTACATCTCAAATTTCGTTGCAGGAAACTCATACAAATAATATTTGTAAATTCGATACCGCAGCATTAATTCAGGTAAATGCTTATGGAGGAACAAATCCATATTTATATTCATGGTCTTCTGGAAAAACAACACCAACAATCAGTAATTTAAAAGCTGGTTTATATACAGTTACAGTTAGCGATTCTAAAGGTTGCACTATCAGCGAATCTATCAATGTAGAAGAGCCATTTCAGGAAATACTTTTAATTTCAGAAAAAAACGATGTTTCATGCAGAGATAATCACGATGGCTCTGTTTCAATTCAATATATTGAAAATAGTATTGCTCCTTACACTTATAAATGGTCAAATAGCGAAACTACAGTAAACATCAGCAATCTTGATGCAGATATTTTTATTATTACTGTTACCGATGGAAATAATTGTAAAGCAATTGACACATTTGATGTTAAACTTACAGATATTGATTGCATTACAATCAATAATGTAATAACTCCCGATGGAAATGGTAAAAACGATTATTGGATTATAGATAATATACATCTTTATCCAAAGTGTGAAGTATCAGTTTTTGATAGATGGGGAAATATTGTGTTTAATAAAACCTCTGGATACGATAATTTATGGAATGCTGATTACAAAGGAAATCCATAAATTATCGTATCCAGAGGTTTTATTAAACACAATATTTCCCCATCTATCAAAAACT
>Ga0154360_1298_pt6 | contig 11415 bp, 8 predicted proteins | sample RifGroA2_FD_115888 | JGI IMG/M metagenome (GOLD analysis project Ga0154360, IMG submission 115888) | Bacteroidetes bacterium GWA2_30_7 | reverse complement strand
TGATGAAGCACTACATTTTGAAAATGAGATTGCTTCGTTTCTAGCAATGACAAAGGCTTTTGAAGGAATTACTAATGAACTAAATGTAATAAAAAATTATGATTTAGAAATTGCCAAAAAATTTAATACATCACTCGAAAAAATATCTGACGAGATGATTATTTTTAAAAATGATGAAGCACTACATTTTGAAAATGAGATTGCTTCGTTTCTCTCAATTACGAAGGCTTTTGAAGGAATTACTAATGAACTAGATGCAATAAAAAATCATGATTTAGAAATTGCTCAAAAATTTAATACATCACTCGAAAAAATATCAGACGAAGTGCTTATTCTAAAAAATGATGACGTGGAATTAGCAAAATCTATAAATTCAGAATTTATTAATTCAAATAGTAAATTCATTACGAATATAAAAACATTAGAATTATTTATAACCGAACTTATTAGCAAAACACAAACTGAAAGTATAAATATTAAAAAAGAAATATCAACAAAATTACAAGAATTAGCAACTGACCTAATTAAAACAAATAGCTTAAATATAAAAAACAGTCAGGAATTAAGTAAAATTGTTGAAATAAAAATGAAACTTCAAGAATTAATAGAAAATCGTAGTTCAGACAAAGAAGAAAATGCAAAAAATACTGCGAATGTTCAAGAATTTATTAATTCCAAAGCTACCTTGCTGAATAATTCTTTAAAATGGGAGTTATCATCAATATACGAAAGAATTGACTCATTACTCTCAATTCATCAATTAATTTCTTTAAAAAGCCCATTACCAGTAATGAATGATTGGACAATTTCATCTGATTATGGAAACTTTTTATTAAAAACAATATTAGCTAAGGGCGAAGGAAGTGTTATAGATATAGGCTCAGGTATTTCTACAATTATTTCAGGTTATGCTATTCAAAAAAGGGGATTGGATAAAGAAAGAGTAATATCTTTGGAGCATGATAAACGATATTATGAAAAGACTAAAATATTAATTGCTGAACATAAATTAGAAAATTATATTGAACTCTACTATTGTCCACTCGTAGAAAATAACATCAACAATACTAAATGGCTTTGGTACGATATATCAAAAATTATCTTTCCCAAAAATATAACAGTAATAAGTGTTGACGGTCCTCCAGGTAATACTCAGGAATTATCAAGATATCCAGCTGTTCCCATGTTAATAGCTCATATTAATTCAAATACCACAATTTTATTAGACGATGGTAAAAGAGATGATGAACAAAAAATTGCAAAAAAATGGGAACTAGAATGTGGTTTTAATATAGAATTTAATAAATCACATAAAGGATTTTTTATATGTCATTTAAAATAAATTCAATTTTAACAATAATACTATTTTATGAAATCTAAATCTAAACACTTAAAACAAAAACAAATTAAATCAAATGATAATAAACCAACAATTGTAGTTGAAAATAGTGAGAAAATTAATGCAGAGCTATTATATTGGCAAACAAGAAAGTCTGTTGAAGGAGAGTTAACAAACAATAATAAACACTATGTTAATTTTTATACTAATTATTTTAATTTAGATTTTAACTATTACAAAAATAAAAAAATTCTTGACATCGGTTGTGGACCAAGAGGAAGCCTTGAATGGGCAGATATGGCAAAAGAAAGAATAGGGTTAGACCCAATTGCAGATTTATACCTGAAATTAGAAGCTTCAAAGCATAAAATGAAGTACATAAAAGCAGGTTGTGAAAATATTCCATTCTCAAATAACCATTTTGATATTATATGTAGTTTCAATTCTTTAGACCACGTTGATAATTTAGAAAAATCAATTTTAGAAATAATTAGAGTTTTAAAATCTGATGGAATTTTTTTACTAATTACTGATGTAAATCACAAACCAACATCTTGTGAACCAATATATTTTTCTTTTGATGTAGTTAATAAATTCATGCCACAATTTTCCCTTTTAAGTAAAAATCATTATGAAAAAAAGGCAGGAGGAACATATCAAAGTATTTTACAAAATATCCCGTATGATGAAAAAAATGAGTCAGATAGATATGGAATCCTTACTGCAAAATTTCAAAAGAAATAGATAAAAAATTGAAATAATATAATTGATTGTTGTTAAAAATGATTTTACCTCAAAACGTAAATATATATTTTGATGTACCTGTTATTAAAACAGGTGGTGTAGAGATTTTTGCATTAAATACTGGTATATCTCTTCATAACAAAGGAGTAAAAGTTTATTTAATAGAGAGCGTTAAAGGAAGTAACTTTGACCAAAAATATTTAACCGAAATTAAATCTAAAGTAAACGTTATTAATCTTGAAACTTTTCTAAAATTATCGAAAGATAATCACTTAAAACATATCATTGTAACGAGTTGGAATACAAAGCTATTCTCTTATTTTGAAGAAATTGTTTCGGCTCATAAATATAAATCACATGTTCAAATAATTGGTTATTTACATAATGATGCTGCATACTATTACGATACAATAAAGCTTTACGAACCTATTATTAGAAAGTTTATTTGTGTTAGTGAAAAAATTCAACAAAAACTTAAATTATTATTACCTGATAGAACAGAAGACATTTTATTTAAGTATTGCCCAACTTCAATTTCTAATGAAAATAAATTATTTAACTTAGATGAATCAAAAAAGTTAAATCTTCTATTTGTAGGAAGAATACAAGATTCTCATAAAGGAGTTTTCAAGTTACCACTAATATATCAGGAATTAATCAACTTAAATATAAAATTCAATTTAGTAATTGTTGGTATTGGCGAAGATTTGCAGACTCTAAAAATGTACTTCAACGAAATAGATGGAGCAAAAAATGTTCAGTTTATTGAGGATGCAGTAACTCCTGAAAAAGTCAAACCATATTATAAAAAAGCAGATATTTTTATTCTAACTTCAAATTTTGAAGGTGGTCCGATTGTTATTTATGAGGCAATGGCTTGCAAAGTTGTTCCAATATCTTTTAATGTTGGAAATGTAAGCAATATAATTATAAATGAACATAATGGGTTCATGGTTGAAAATTTTTCATTTAAAGAAATAATACAAAGAATATTAGAACTCAATTCGAATCGCAACAATCTATCAATTATAGGAAATAATGCCTATCAATCTGTTGAAGAAAAAGGATATTTACAAAAATCTTATGATGACTTTTTTATACAAATTGTAAAAGATGTTACACAAACTGAACGTTATAAGAATTTTAATAATGTTAATAAAAACATTGATTATAAACTACATAATCTAAGTAAATGGGTTAAATCTTTTATTCCCTCAGAACTCGACCATCAATATCAAATATCAAATTATATTAATTTAAGTAAAGAGCTTACAGTTAAATCCGTTAATATAAATAATCCCACAACTTCGGAAAAATTTATTCCGAAAAAAACTGTAATAACTGTAATTATTCCTGTTTATAATGTCGAAAAATATATTATTGAATGTGTTGATAGCGTTATTAATCAAAGCTATGGAATTGAAAATATTGAAGTATTAGTAATAGATGACCTTGGAAATGATAATTCGATTTCAATTATTAAAAATAAGTACTTCCCAAAATATAAAGACCAAATTAAAATTATTACTCATACAATAAATAAAGGCTTAGGAGGTGCCAGAAATACAGGTGTTGAAAATTCGAGTTCTGATTATATTTATTTCTTAGATAGCGACGATGCATTATACCCAAATGCCATTGAAAAACTTTACAATTCAATTGTTTTAAATAAAACAGATATTTCCATAGGTGGTATTGACAACTTCGATGAAAACTTAAAATATCGTGATAAGTATATTAGTTTTTCAGATAATGTAATAAATGATTATGATACTAAATTTAAGAATAGTAAAATTAAAACTATAAATATTACTGTCTGGAATAAGTTATATAAAAAGGAATTACTTATTAAAAAATTCATTCCAAAAACATTATTTGAGGATGAAATATTCACATTCGAGCTTTGCTCTCGTTTAAAATCTGTTAGTTTTATTGCTGAACCTGTATATAAATACAGAAGACGCGAAGGTAGTATAACAACTGTAGATTTTAATTCACATCATCTCAATTCGCTAAATACAGTTTATAGAGGAGTTTTCGAGGTAATGTTAAAAAATAATTTATTAGACACTTTAAAATCGTGGCTTAATGAAAAAATTGATGTTGTTTTAAGAAAATTCACATTAACTGATTATCAGAAAATACAATACTTTGACTTAATTAACCGAAATTTAGATATATTTTCATACGAATCTCTTGTTAATCATGGCATTTTTGAATTTTTAATTACAAAAATTAATACCCCTAAATTAATTCCACTTAATGGATATATTAACAAGTATATTGTTTGTTATAAAATTAAGAACGAAAATTTAGAATTATTTAATTCATTTGAAAAGGAACTTTCTTTAAGCATTATAGTTCCTGTTTTTAATAGTGAGGAATTCTTACCTAAACTTATTGATTCTATTGTATATCAGTATAAAAATGGTATTGAATTAATATTGGTAAACGATAATAGTACTGATAATTCAGCAAAAATAATTGAAGAATATCAGTCTAAATACCAATTTATTAAACTCTATAATTTTAATGAAAACAAAGGTGCAGGTGCTGCAAGAAACTTTGGATTAAAGCAAGCAAAAAATAAATACATATTATTTCACGATTCAGATGATAATCTTGATTGTAATGCACTTAACATGATAAATTATTATCTGAATAAGTTTAAATATCCAGAATTAATTATTTTTTCATTTACTAAATATAATTCCGATAAATCATATAGTTGGGGATGTAATGAAATAGAAAAATTATATGAGAAAATTTCCACAGGAAAAGAAGCATTCCAATATATTATTGATAAAACAAGAATTAATCCTGCACCTTGGAACAAAGTTTTTTTAAAATCTACATGGATAAAAAACAATTTATATTTTCCAGAAGATATTCATCATCAAGACCTTTCAGTTATTCCATTTGCATGTTATTTATCAAAAAGTACATTTATAGCCCCTTCAAGAATTTATAACTATATTGATAATAAACACGGAGTAAGTTTCGGTGCTACCGATTTGCATGTTATTTCTCCATTTAATGCGATAAGTTATTTGTATGATTTTTTCAAAAAATACAATTCTAAGGAATTTAATAATTTATTACCTCAATTGAATATATTAGCCTTAAATACATTTACTTATAACTTTAATTTTAGAAAAAACAAATTCACATTAGAACAGAGAAAGCAGTATAAAAATTTCTTTGAATCATTTAGTAGTAAATACTTTATTAATCCTAAAAAATATAATTTAACTGAATACGAAAAGCTTAAAGAAACATTAAATGATTCAATTATTGATAACCCATCTAATCCTTTAGTATCTGTAATTATCACAACATACAGAAGACCAGAAAATTTACAAAGTGCTATTAATTCGGTAATTAGTCAAACTTATCAAAATATTGAATTAATAGTTGTAGATGATAATGATAATGATTCTGAATTTCGAGTTGCTACCGCAGAAATTATTGATAAATATTCAAAAAATGCAATTAAATATATTAAACATGAAAAAAATAGCAATGGTGCTTGTGCAAGAAATTCAGGAATAAAAAACTCAAAAGGAAGTTTTATCTGTTTTTTAGATGATGATGATGTTTATTTACCAACCAGAATAGAACGAAGTATTCAATCAATTTTAAAATACGATGAATCTTATGGAGCTGTATATTGCGGATTTTTAGGATGGAATTCTTCTGAAAATGATTTATCTAGATATAAGGAAGGTAACTTATCACTCGAATTATTAACATTAGATTACGAAAAACACTATTTACATACAAATACTGCTACATATAGAAAAGAAGCTTTAGAAAAAATTAATGGCTTTGACGAGAGTTTTAATCGTCATCAAGATTTAGAATTAAATTTAAGATTTTTTAAACATTCTAAAGTTGGAATTGTTCCTGAAGCATTAGTTAAACTTCGTCCGGAAAAACCAAAAAATGAAAACTGGTTAAAAGTTGAACAATTTTATCATTTAAAATTAAAATTTCTTACAAAATTTAAGAATCTTATTCAGGAATTTCCTTTTGAAGACCAGATAAAAATATATTACTCAAATTGGAATGATATTGAACGTAGATTTCCTTCACAAAAATCATTTGTGGCTTTTGGAGCAGAAATTGACCAACGAAATGATTTTTATTATATTCTTGGTTTAGAAGCAAATTTACAAGAAAAAATCAATCTGATTTCTAACGAAAATATTATTATTAAAAATGAATTAGGTTCCTTATCTAAAAAATTTGAAACTGAAATAAACAGTTACCAAAATGATATTAGAATACTTAATAATGAAATTTCTAATTACAGAAAGACTATTGAAAACATTTCTTATCAGTTAAATAATAAAAATGAAATTATAAAAGACCTTGAAGAACAAAAAGCATGGTATGAAAGCACTTATGAAGTTCTTCCTATTTTCTGGAAAAAAGGTGGAGCACTTATTCGTAAAATAAAAAAATTAAAATAATAAGGAAGTCCCTTATATTTTGCGTATTGCAAAACTAGGATGATGTCCTTTTCCTTCCATTGTTATGTAAATAATTTCCCAATCATTTTTAGAACAAAATTCATATACAGCTTCAATTACACCATATTTTACCATGCCATTCCAATTTCCTATAATATAATCATGCCCAGCAATAATACCACTAGGTTTGACCTTTTTACTAAATTTTTCTAATTCAATTTTAGTTGTTTTGTAAGAATGGTCAGTATCAATATAAATCCAATCGAAATAATTGTCATTAAAAGTATCAACAACATCAATTGATAGCCCATAATTAATCTCAATTTGTCCTTTTTTAATCTGAGTTTTAAATTTAATTTCTACACTTTGACGGATTTCGTCATTATATCTATTGCTACTCCAAGCATCAATTAAATGTAATTTTCTTGGTGATGTTTTTTCAATAATTACTTCACTAAAATCTCCCTTCCACACTCCTATTTCTGCAACAATTCCATTTTTAGGTAATAGTTCTAACAACTTTTCTCTACTCAAAATGGCTTTTAAATTAGAAATATTTTTTTCTGCTAAATTAATTCTTGGAATTGTCTTGTCTAAATCAATCCAATATTTTTTAAGTTCTTCTAATTCCTTCATTTTTTTTATAATTTTTAATCAAGTAAGTTTTAAATTAAATATAAATTAAAGCATAATATTTTAATTATTCAACAACATCCAAACTATCTATTTCATCTAACAGTCCACTTTCTTCAAGTTCATTTAACTCTTTTATAGCTTCATTTTTTGAGGCTTCGTCTTTCTCTATAAAAGCTTTATCTGCAACAACTTCATCTTTTATAAATATTTCTTTTCCAGCAATTAGTAATATTGCAATTGATGAAATAAACAAAACAATTTTAGGCAATTTATACTTTCTATAAATAAAGAATACTATTAAAGCTATTGCAAAACCAAATAATGTAGGAATTAAAGCTATTAATCCGAATGGCAAAAATGCCAATACCAAACCTAATAAGCTAGCTATTAAAGCTATAATAACTACAATTTTTACTAGAATATTTATCTTCATATTTTTATAATTTTTAATATAACAATTAACCATGCAACAATTTGGCAATGAACATCAAACAGATTGCTTCGTACCTCGCAATGACGGCTACTACATATTCGACAACCTTACCTGCACAGAACCTATTGGTATTTCAGCTTTAATTAGTGCCGGAACTCTTTTAGAATCGGCAATTAGCCAAATAAATTTACTTCCTGCTGCTTTTTTTAACTCTTTTTCATTAACCGAAATTGACAATTTATAGCATTTTTTATTACCATATTTTCCAACACTGATATTTTCTGTTCCTAAATATTTAGCATTTATTTTATGTATTTTGCCATCAATCAAAACACTTATCGCAATTACTTTCCCAACAGTAAATTTGTCATAATCAAGAGTTCTAATATGATAAACGGACGAAACCAAGTCATACAAACTCCCTTGAAATACAGTATCAAAACTATCTTCTTTGCCATGTTTGATGACTTTATTTTTGATAATTTTATTTGAATAATTAAATGTACTGCTCACTTCTTTTTTATAACCACCCTCGTCAATATTTTTTTTAGATATCACAGGTTTATATGTATCAATAGTTATATATGATTCGTACAAATCTCTTATTTTGAAATATGTATCCCATTTTGAATACGAAGATGCTGTGCATTTAAGACGATAAAGAGTTTTGGTTTTTGTAGATACTTTTGAAGTAACACTCTGAATTTCTGCAATATCTGTCATTAAACCAGACATATTATATGAAGCAACAAAAGTTAAATTTTCGCCATCTGTAATTACCGGTTTAAAAGTTTCTGCTGATTCTTTTGCAGAAAAACTAAACAATGAGAATATTATAATAACTAAAACTATTTTTAACATGCTAATTACTTTTATTATAAGTTTCAAAATTAATTCAAATATCTCAATTTTAACCATAGAATCATTTTTTTTGGCAATAATAGTTTACATCGAAGTAAAAAAATGCCAGCCATTTTAAGAAATTTTAGGTTTCCAAATTCATTAATTACTTTTATTCGGCTAATTATTTGAAGATTATAATTTTGTAAAGAAATATTTTTTTCTGAAAATTCAATTATTACTAATTCCTTATCTAAGATTGCCCCTTTTGTTGTTTTTAATATTTTCCAAAAATAAGCATAATCTTCGGCATGTACATAATCGTTTGGATAACAACCTATTGTATTTAGTATTTCTTTTCTAAACATAACTGTTGGATGAATAAAAGAACACTTAAAGTGCATTTCACGAAGAATGTCAAAATGCTCTGTTTTAGCTCTATACAAATAACTTTTTTTTGTTTCCGAGTTTATAAAACGACACCAGCTTCCAAGCAATCCTATATCGCTATTTTCGTTTAAAAATTTTACTTGTTCAATAAATCTTTCAGAATTACAAATATCGTCACAGTCGAGTCGAGCAATATATTTAAAATCAGTTCTATCCTTTAAAAATTTCAGCCCTTCGTTAAGTGCATTTACAATACCCCGATTTTTATTTAAACGTATTATATTAATTGTTAAATGATTAGTGAATTCATCAAGTTTATTCAAACTTAACTCTACTTCACTCCCATCGTCAATAAGCAGAATTTCAAATAAATCTGATGGATAATTAATACTTTTAATTGAATTATTTAATCCGGCAATGTTATTAAAATAAGGTATTAGTAATATGAAATCTTTTTCAATCATTTATTAAAATGTCTTATTGATTTAACCGAAAAGAAATAGCTTAAAATTATAAGAAAAGTACCAAAAATAAAAGGCATACCCGGTAAATAGATAATCGAATCAATTCTGGAGAAATAAGAAAACATATTTGTCATTATTAAAGGTCCAATAATCGAAGTTAGACTTATTAATCCGGTTAAAGCTCCCTGTAATTCACCCTGTTCGTTATTCGGAATATGATTTGAAATAGTACTTTGTATTGAAGGACCTGCAATTCCTCCCAGACAATATGGGACTAAAATAGCAAACATCATCCACGAACTTGATGCAAACGCAAATAAAAACATTGCCAAACCCCAAAAAAACATTCCTAAAAATATTGCTTTTTTGTCGCCAAGTTTTGGAACAACAACCCTAATAAGCCCCCCCTGAACGATTGCAATCAATAAACCAACAACACCAAGAGAATATCCAACCATTGTTTCGTCCCAATTAAATTTAAACATTGTGTAAAATGTCCAGTTCGATTGAATTGCATGACCTGCTATATGAAGTAAAAAAATTGAAATAATTAAGCCCGACACTACAGGATATTTACGTAATTGAATCAACGAGCCAACAGGGTTTGCTCTTTTAAATTCAAATTTTCGCCTGTTTTCGGGTTTTAAAGATTCAGGAATAAAGAAATAACCATAAATAACATTTGCAAAAGTTAAACCTGCTGCAACTAAAAAAGGAACACTTACCCCCCACTTACTTAATATTCCGCCCATTACAGGTCCAATAATAAATCCTATCCCAAAAGCAGCTCCTATTAATCCGAAATTCTGTGCTTTTTTTTCTGGTTCACTAATATCAGCTATATAAGCACTTGCAGTTGTAATACTTGCACCGCAAACTCCGGCAAGAATTCGCCCAACAAATAGCCAAAAAATATTAGGAGCATATGCATGTATTAAATAATCAAGCCCCAAGCCAAAAAGCGACAATAAAAGAACAGGTCTTCTGCCAAATTTATCACTTAAATTTCCAAGAATAGGCGAAAAAACAAATTGCATAATTGCATAAGAAAACATTAACCAGCCACCATATTTGGCAGCACTTACCAAGCCACTATCTGTTAAATTTTCAATTAATGAAGGAATTACAGGAATTATTATTCCTAAACCGATAATATCAACTAAAATAGTAATGAAAATAAACCCCAGCTTCGCATTATTGCCTCTAAAATTCATTTAATTTTTAAAAAAAGTGGTCAAATTTAAAATTATTATTTTATAAAGCTTTTGATTTAAATTTAAAATAACATAATTTTACTGAAAGTCTAAAATTATGGCAAAGAAGAAAAACTCAAAAAAAGAAAAACCTGAAAATGATTCGGATTTTTCAGTTCATGGTGATATTAAAGAAATTAAAAGAGATAAACTCTCGAAAAAAAATTACGAAGAAGCTCTCGAAACACTTGCAGTAGAGCTAGTAAAACTTCAAGAATGGGTTAAGCAGAAAAAGCTTAAAGTTGTTGTAGTTTTCGAAGGTCGTGATGCTGCCGGAAAAGGCGGAGCTATCAAAACCATATCACAGTTTCTAAACCCTCGTATTTGCAGAGTTGTAGCACTTGGTGTTCCAACTGAGAAGGAAAAAACTCAGTGGTACTTCCAACGATATGTTTCGCAACTTCCGGCAGGTGGCGAAATCGTTCTTTTCGACAGAAGCTGGTATAACCGAGCCGGAGTTGAAAAAGTTATGGGATATTGCTCAAATGCTGAATATGAAGACTTTTTGAGAACATGCCCTGAATTTGAAAAAATGCTCACTCGTTCGGGCATAATATTAATGAAATATTGGTTTTCTGTTTGCAACGAAGAACAAGAAAAAAGATTTCAAGAAAGAATTGAAAATCCAACTAAGCGATGGAAAATAAGCCCTATGGATATTGAATCTCGAAGTAAATGGATTGAATATTCTATCGCTAAAGATAAAATGTTCGATTATACAGATACTAAGCAATCTCCATGGTATGTTGTCGAAGCAGATGATAAAAAACGTGCAAGATTAAATTGCATTCATCACCTACTTTCATTAATTAAATATGAAGATTTAACACCAAAGCCTTTT
>Ga0154360_1291_pt2 | contig 11449 bp, 9 predicted proteins | sample RifGroA2_FD_115888 | JGI IMG/M metagenome (GOLD analysis project Ga0154360, IMG submission 115888) | Bacteroidetes bacterium GWA2_30_7 | reverse complement strand
ATTGGATTTAGATGTGTACAAACATTCTTAGGAAGAAGTAAACTAGATGTAGGATCATCTTCTCAAGTATATTAAAAAAAATTACATTACCTATTTAATTAGAAACTTTAAAAATTTAGAACTATGGGATTTAACATTTCGGAACTTGTTGAAAGTAAAGGCTGGAAAAAATTCATGGCCAAACTTTATGGATGGGGTGCATCTGTTGTTATTGTTGGTGCTCTTTTTAAAATCATGCACTGGCCAGGTGCAGGACCAATGCTTGTTGTAGGTCTTAGCGTTGAGGCTGTCATTTTCTTTTTCTCGGCGTTTGAACCATTACATGAAGAAATAGATTGGAGTTTAGTTTATCCAGAATTAGCCGGTATGCACGAAGAAGAATTATTAGATATTGTTCCAGAGAAAAAAGAACAAAAAAAATCTGCCTTAGAAAGATTTGAAGACTTAATTGGAACCGCTGATTTAAAACCAGATGTTTTTGAAAAACTTGGTAAAGGCTTTCAGTCTTTAAGTGATACAACTTCAAAAATGTCAGATATCTCTGGAGCTAGTTTAGCTACTCAGGAATATGTTACAAACATTAAAACAGCATCATCATCATTTGTTAATTTTAATGACTCATATTCTAAATCAACTTCAGAATTAAGCCATAATGCAAATGAATTATCAAATTCTTATTCAAAAGCTGCTGAATTAGTTTCTAAATCAGGAAGTAACGTTGCCGATATTTTAAACAACGTTGGAAATTCAGTTGCTGAAAAAGTTGCAAATTCTGGTAATACATTAGCTTCAAAAATAGTTGAAGCCGGTGAACAAATGAATATTATGGCTACAAAGTCAAGTAATTCTATTACTGATGCTTTAAGCAAAGTGAGTAATTCAATTTCCGAAAAAATTACAGCTTCCGGTAGCGAATTAGCTTCTAGTCTTACAGATGCAGGAAATCAGATTACAACAACTTATAAAACATTATCTGATTCATTACAATCAGGCTCATCATCAATAGTTGAAAACAATAAAACTTATGCAGAACAGTTAGAATTTATTACTAAAAATCTTTCCGCGCTGAATGCTGTTTATGAGCTTCAATTACATGGTACAAATGAACAATTAAAAGTTTCTGAACAATTGCATAGCGGTGTTAATGAAATGATGCAAAACTTAAAAGATTCTGTTGAAGATGTTAAGAAATATAAAGAAGAGGTTTCTAAGCTAGGCCAAAACCTTGCATCATTAAATACAATATATGGTAATATGTTGTCAGCAATGAACTTCCCAAGAGGAAATGCTTAATTCATTATAATTCATTTAATTTATAAAAAATAAACAAATAAGCTATGGGGCACGGTAAAGAAACACCTAGGCAGAAGATGATTGGTATGATGTATTTGGTACTAACAGCTCTTTTGGCACTAAATGTATCTAAAGACATATTAAATGCTTTTGTAATTGTTAATAATGGTTTACAAGTTACAAATGAGAATTTCAAAGGGAAAAATCAGGTTTTATATTCTGAATTTGAAAAACAATTAGGCGTTAATCCTTTAAAAGTTAAACCTTATTATGATGCTGCAATTCAAGTTCAAAAACTAACACAAATAGTTTGCGACTCAATTACTGAATTGAAATTAACATTAGTAGAACATGTAGAAGGGGAGTTTGACAAAGCTCCATCTAAAGAATTAATTGACCAAAATGGAGATGGAAAAATAACTAATGACGATAAAATTTTAAATTTAATGTATATTGATAGCAAAGATAATTATGACATTCCAACTCATTACATGTGCGGTTCAGATCCTGCTGGAAAGGGGGCTGCTGCCGAAAGGTTTAAAAATCAACTAATTAAGCACAAAGAAGATTTGTTAAATATTCTCAAAAACGAAAAACTTGCAATTCTAAATAGACCAATAATAGTTAAAGGCTATGAAGACTCTCAGTTTGGTTTGATAACAGACGACGAAAAAGCGGAAACAGAGGATCCAGCTGACAAGTTTTGGGAAACTAAAAACTTTTATCATCTACCATTAGTTGCGTGTATTACAATGCTTTCAAAAATCGAAAATGATGTAAGAAATGCTGAATCAGACGTTGTTTCAAATTTACTAGGTCAAATTGGAGCCGCTGATTTTAAATTTGACACACTTGCAGGAAAAGTTATACCAAAAGCAACTGTTGTTGTTCAAGGCGATAAATATTCAGCCGATTTGTTTGTTGCTGCTTTTAGCACTACATCCAATCCTTTAATTTATACAGGTGAAGGATATGATACTATTAAAGGCGAACTTACAGGAAAAATTGATTCTGTTGTAGTTGCAAAAGGTGTTGGTACTTTAGAAATACCAGCAAGTTCCGTTGGCGATAAAAAATTCTCGGCATTAATTAAAGTTAAAACTCCTACCGGTGATTATAAATCTTATCCAATAAAAGACATTAAATATAATGTTATGAAACCAATGGCTGTAGTTTCACCTACAAAAATGAATGTAATGTATATTGGTGTTGATAATCCTATGGATATTTCTGTTTCGGGTTTTACTGACGATAAAGTGTCTGCAGGAATATCTCAAGGTTCTTTAGTAAAAACCGGAACCGGATGGATTGCAAAAGTGAGTACAGCAGGAGAAGCAACAGTTAGTGTTTCTGCAAAAGATGACGAAGGAAAATCTAAACCAATGGGGCAATCAAAATTCAGAGTAAAAAGAGTTCCTGACCCTGTCGCTAAAGTTGCTGGAAAAAGAGAAGGTGTTATAGCAAAGAATTTATTAGTTGCTCAATCTGGAGTTATGGCAGATTTAGAGAATTTTGACTTTGATTTAAAATTTGTTGTTAAAGGATTTAGAGTTTCTGCAATGATTAAAGGATTTGAACAAACTAAAACATCTCCAAGTAATATATTAACTGCTGATCAAAAAGCTATTATAAATAATGCAGAAAAGGGACAAAAGGTGTTTTTTGAAGACATTAAAGCTGTTGGACCTGATGGCTCAGTTAGAAGCTTGTCTCCAATAATTTTTAAGTTAAATTAAAAACAAGTTTAATTATGAAAACAGTATTGTTCACACTCGTTATAACAGCAATGTTGATTAACTTCAATAAAGTTGTTGCACAAGATGTGCTTGATGGTATTTATGTAAAAGAACATGTTCCAGCTCGAAAATTTGTTCCATACTATCATTTACGTGAAGCAGATGTTATGTGGAGTAAAAAAATCTGGAGAATGTTAGATTTACGTGAGAAGATTAATCATCCATTATATTTTCCTAAAAAAAATGTTGATGATAGAATGAGTCTTATAAACCTACTTATTTATGGTATGGAAAAAGCAAATATGATTGTTTACGATGCTTCTGTTGACGATGAATTTAAGGTGCCGTTAACTCATGAGGGATTAATAGAAGTGTTTAATGCAAAAGACAAAACAATCATGGTTCCTGATGTTAATACTGGTGAATTGACTGAACAAATCCAAAAAGGGGAAATTGATGGTGCTGAAGTGATGAAATATTTAATGAAAGAAGTTTGGTTTTTCGATAAGCAAAAAGGACGATTAGATGTTAGAATAGTAGGAATGTGTCCTATAAGAATATATTATAAAGACGGCGATTTGGAAAAAACTGATCCTACACCCGTTAAAGTTTTTTGGGTTTATTTTCCTGCTGCACGTCCAATATTTGCTAATCATGAAGTATTTAATGTTAATAACGATGCTGAAAGACGTACTTTTGATGATATATTCTTTAAAAGACTTTTTAACAGTTATATTTTCCAAGAAACTAATGTTTATGATAACAGATTAATTAGTGAGTATATGACAGGTTTAGATGCTATACTTGAATCTGAAAAAATCAAAAATAAAATATTTGAATTAGAACACGATTTGTGGGAATATTAAAATAAATTGAAACCGCTCATTGAGCGGTTTTTTTTATTTGTAACACGACCTCTGGTTGGTAGAACTACATACAGAGAATTGTGTTACAGTATCACGAACCTCCGGTTCGTAATACTACAATCCAGAGGATTGTGTTACATTTGCAAACCGAATTACAGCTAATCAATAATTCTCTGCATAAAAATATATATCTGAAAACCACTTATTTTTTTAATAAAATCACTATTTTTAAAACTTATTAAAATATTTTTGTATTTTTTTAGTTATCAGTACTTGATAAAATTTAGAGTTTGAATAAAAGAAGTTACATATTCCCAACATTAATAATGTTGTTTTTATTTTATAGTTGTTCTACTAAAAAAAACACCGTAACTTCTCGTGCATATCACAATCTTACAGCACATTATAATTCGTACTTCAATGGAAAAGAAAGTTTAAAAGAAGGTGAAAAAAAAATTTCAACAAACTACAAAGATAACTTTAATCAAATTTTACCAGTTTTTACTTATAGCGATGCTTCTACAGCTCAATTAGCTACTGCCGAGATGGATAAAGCAATTAAAAAAGCCTCGAAAGTAATCACAATGCACTCATTAAAAGTAAAACCTAATAAAAAAAGAACCGCAAAGACAAAAAAACAAAAAGCCTTTATGAAAAAAAGTGATTATTGTAACTGGATCGACAATAGTTATCTTTTAATGGGAAAAGCAAACTTCTATAAACACGAATTTTATACTGCTGCCGAATCTTTTGAGTTTGTTATAAGCAAATTTAATTCCGAACCTTCTAAGTTTGAAGCCATGATGTGGCTTGCCAGAAACAATAATGAACTTGGAAAATACAGTAAATCAAAAGAAATACTTGACCAAATTGACGGTGAGCGAAAGTTTCCCAAAAAATATAAAGCCGAAGCTTCAGCTATTTTTGCTGACTATTTTTTAAAACAAAAAAAATATGACGATGCAATTCCACAGCTTTTAACAGCAATTGAAAAAGTGAAAAAGAAAAAAGTTAAAGCAAGATATAAATTTATACTCGCTCAACTGTATCAAAATGTTAATGAGAGTTCAAAAGCTACAAAGCTTTATTCCGAAGTTATTAAAATGAACCCTAATTACGAAATGGTTTTTAATGCTCAAATAAATCGTTCTGCATCTTTTGAATCTTCTTATGGAAATAGTAAGGAAATTAAGAAACAGCTTAATAAAATGATTCGCGACGATAAAAACATAGATTACCTCGACCAACTATATTATGCACTTGCAAACATTGAAAAAAAAGAAGGAAACGAGCCTAAAGCAATAGATTATTATAAGCTTTCAGCAGAAAAAAGCGTTTCAAACGATTATCAAAAAGCAATTTCATTTTTAGCCCTTGCTGACATATATTTTTCTAAACCAAAATATAAAGAAGCACAGGCTTATTATGATAGTACAATGACTTTTCTTCCAACAAGTCATCAAGACTATCCTAAAATATCACTATTATCCGCAAATCTTAATGAACTTATAACACATTCTAACACAATACAATTTCAAGATAGCGTTCAGGTAATAGCAAAAATGTCTGAAAAGGAGCGAAATAAACTCATTGATGGCATTATTGAAAAAATTAAAGAAGAAGAACGTCGTCAACAAGAAGAATTGCAACAGCAGCAGATTAACTCAATGATTTTTAATCAAAATCAACAAACTGCTAAAGTTAATCCAGGCAGTAGTGGCGGTAAGTGGTATTTCTACAATCAAGGTATGCTGGGAGTTGGAATGTCAGAATTTAAACGAAAATGGGGAACACGCAAACTTGAAGACAACTGGCGAAGAAAAAACAAATCTATTGTAATGTCTGACCCATTTGCCGAAAACGCAGATTCATCAGCAACTGATACAAAGAAAAAAATTTCAAATACCAAAAGTCGGGATTATTACTTAACCGAAGTTCCAATTACCGACTCAATGATGATGGCTTCAAATCAAAAAATAATAGACGCTTATTTTAATCTCGGAAAGGTTTATAAAGAAAAATTTCTTGATTATAAATTAGCAATTACAACATTTGAAGAATTTATAAAAAGATTTCCCGAAAATGAATACCTGCTTGATGTTTACTATTATTTATTTCAACTTAATATGATTGAAAAAAATCAATCTAAAGCAGAATATTATAAAAATTTAATTATTACTAAATATCCTGAATCTAAATATGCTAATGCACTTACAAATCCAAACTACACGAAAGAGCTTGAAGAAGCGTTATTAAAAATCAGTAATATATATGCTGAAACTTATGATGATTTCGAAAAAGCTAATTATTCAAAAGTACTAGAATCTTGTAATTATGTCGAAAATCAATATACTGATAATATATATTCACCAAAATTCCGTTTTCTAAAAGCAATTTCAAAAGGAAAAGTAAATGGACCCAGCGAAATGATTATTGAACTTAAATCGGTAATTAGCGATTTTCCTGACGATGGAGTATCCGAATATGCAAAAGAAGTTCTTTCTAAAATGAAAACACTTGGTATTAAAGATGAATCCGGAAATACTTTAGTAATTGAATCTGACAGCACTGCCGAGCAAATAGATTCTACCAAAGCTAAAGAACCAGAACTATATATTTTAAATGAAAACGAAACGCATTTCTATATGCTCGTTGCTATAAATAAAAAAATTGATGCAAACAGATTACAATTTAATATAATCAATTTTAATACAGATAAATTTCCAAAAATTGAATATAATACCAGCACTGTGGAGCTTAACGACAAATACAATATTATAACTGTTAAAAACTTTGATAATAAAGAATCGGCATTAAATTATTTCAAAAAAATTAACGAAGATATAAATGTGTTTAAAAACTTCAGTACCAATAATTACAGTCAATTTTTAATTTCGGCTTCAAATTTTGCAACATTCTTTAGCAATAAAGACATAGATAAATACAAAAACTTTTTCGATAATAATTATAAATGAGTGCACTCCGAAAAGTAATTAATTATAAAAATGCCACAAAGACACAAAGACGTACAAAGCTTTAAAAAACAACACATTATAATTGTTAAAGTTTTGTGTCTTGACGCCTTTGTGGCAAAAAAAAGACTTTTCGGAGGGGACTTATAAATAAAATATCAATTTTTTCGTTTAACTTGTGTCTTAAATAAAAATTCAAATGAAAAAAATTAAAATACTCTGGGTTGATGATGAAATTGACTTATTAAAACCGCATATTCTTTTTTTAGAACAAAAAGGATACGAGGTAATTACAACTAATAATGGCACAGATGCAATCGAAATTGTTGACAATGATACCTTCGATTTAATTTTTCTTGATGAAAATATGCCAGGTTTAAGCGGACTTCAAACATTGAGCGAAATAAAAAGAAAATATCCATCACTTCCTGTGGTTATGATAACTAAAAGTGAAGCAGAAAACATTATGGAACAAGCAATTGGTTCTAAAATTTCTGATTATTTAATAAAACCCGTAAACCCAAATCAAATTTTACTGTCAATAAAAAAGAATGTTGACCATCAAAGATTAATTTCCGAAAAAACTACATCAGCATATCAAACAGATTTTATGAAAATTGGAATGCAAATTAACGAATGTGTTAATTTTGAAAATTGGGTAGAAGTTTATAAAAAGCTAATATTTTGGGAATTAGAACTAGAAGGCTCTGGAAATAATGCAATGGACGAAGTTTTAAAAATGCAAAAAAACGAAGCAAATAACGCATTTGCAAAATTTATAAAAAAGAATTATATCTCGTGGTTCGACGATAAAAATTCAACTAAACCATTATTATCACCCAGCGTTTTCAAGTCAAAAGTTTTTCCATTATTAAAAGACAATAAAAAAGTTGTTGTTATATTAATTGACAATCTCCGTCTCGACCAATGGAAAATTTTAGAACCAAAGTTCAGAGAAGTATATAATGTTGCAGATGAATCTGTATTTTGTAGTATTCTTCCAACTGCGACTCAATATTCAAGAAATTCAATGTTTTCGGGACTTCTGCCCTCCGAAATACAAAAGCTATTTCCAGATATTTGGCTAAACGACGAAGACGACGGTGGTAAAAATTTGCACGAAGAAGAGCTTTTAAAGCGAAACTTACAAAGAAACGGATTAACCGAAAAATTTTATTACGAAAAAGTATTTAATAATAAAGCCGGAAAAAAAATTATTGATAACATTAGTAATATCCTTCACAATCAATTATCAGTAATAGTTTTCAACTTTGTAGATATGCTTTCGCATGCACGCACCGAAATAGATATGATTCGAGAACTTGCCGACGACGAAGCAGCATATAGGTCATTAACATTATCGTGGTTTGAACATTCGCCATTATTTGAATTAATAAAAATTTTATCAGAGCATAAAATAAATTTAATTTTAACAACAGACCATGGAGCAGTAAAAGTGCAAAATGCTATAAAAGTAATTGGCGATAGAAATACAACCACAAATATCCGCTATAAGCAAGGCAGAAGTTTAAATTATAATCCAAAAGAAGTATTTGAAATAACACAACCTCAAAAAGTGTTTTTACCATTAACAAACGTTAGTTCTACATATATTTTTGCTCAAAACACTGATTTTTTTGCTTATCCAAACAACTACAATCATTACGTTAAGTATTACAAAGATACATTTCAACATGGTGGAGTTTCTTTAGAAGAAATGCTTATCCCTGCAATTACTATGGAACCCAAATAAATTGAATTATAACAATGGGACACTTCCCATTGTCAATTTAACTATGGAATATGTCCCATTGTCGATATAAAAGAGAAAAAGTAAATATTTATAAAAATTAACATTAATTTTTAGCAATTAAAAAAATAAAATGCGACTTTTGAAATTATATAACATTTAAATTATGTATAAAAATTTACTTCTTACCTTGATTTCTATATTTCTTTTTGCTTGTAATAATTCACCCGAATCAGATAACTTAAATTCTGATGATTCTACATTGCCCGAATTGTTAAATAACTCAGAAGTTGAGGCTGTTATAGAGGTTTACAATATTCATACTTCAAATCCAGACTCAACTAGTATTGAGGTTGGTACGTATTCAAAAAAAACAATTGAAAGATATTTCTCTAAAGAAAAAGAAAGAGGTGTTGTTAAATTTATTGATGTAAATTTTGACGACTCTTCAAATAAAGAGTTATTAAAAAAATTTGAAATAAATAACCCCGGATTATATATTGTTTGCAAAAAAAGTGAAAAAGAATCTATTGAGAACTTAACAGATTTTGCTTTTTTAACCGCAGTTGACGAACCTGAAATTCTTATGCAAGCAGTAAAAACTAATATTGAAGACAAACTAAAATTGAACAAATAATGAAAACGATTATTTTTATTTTAAGTGCATTATTTTCTTTAAATGCCTTTTCACAAGCTGTTGAACAAAAGGATAGTATAAATCCAAATGCAGCAGAAATTAGTTTAGAAAACGAATCATTTGATTTTGGATTACTCGACAAAGGTGCTCCTTGCACTACAGTTTTTAAATTTAAAAATAGCGGGAAAGAACCATTAATTTTATCAAATGTTAGAGCTTCTTGTGGTTGTACAACACCCTCTTGGCCCAAAGAACCTATTGCACCTGGTGCAAGTAGTGAAATATCTGTAAAATATGATTCAAATAGAGTTGGAAAATTTTCTAAAACAGCTACAATAACTTCAAATGCAAAAACTGCTACTAAGGTAATTAAAATTTCTGGCGAAATTAAAGCTCCACCAGAAATTATTGAGCCGGTAAAGCAAGAAAACCCTATGGTTCCCAAAATAAATTAAGAATGTTTTAAAGTGTTTGTATTTTTCTTGAACACTCCTTGAACACATTGCAAATTATTCTGAAATTTCACCTCTTAACGAAATAGACATAAGCTTAATTATGTCTTTTTTCGATAAGCCTAATCCAAGCAAATACATTAATTTCGATAAAGCAGCTTCGGTAGTCATGTCTTTTCCGCCAATTACTCCTATTTCACCAAGCTTTACGCTTGTTTCGTATTTGCCTTGAACTACTGAGCCGGCTTCGCATTGCGAAATATTTACTACTATTATTCCCTTTATAATAGCATCCTTTATTTGATTAATAAACCATTCGTCGGTTGGAGCATTTCCCGAACCGAAAGTTTCTAAAATTACTGCTTTTAAATCGGGGATATTAAAAATTGATTTCACAACATTTTGATTGATACCCGGGAATAGTTGCAAAATTGCAATATTATTATCCAATTCGTAATGTGGAATTAAGAAATCAATTCCTTGCTTTTTAATACTCTGATTATGATATTTAATATTGATGCCAACTTCTGCCAGTGCCGGATAGTTTGGGGATATAAATGCTTTAAAGTTTTCGGCATTATATTTATGAGTTCGATTGCCACGGAATAAAAAATTTTCAAAATAAATGCAAACTTCAGGGACAATTGGTTTTTCATTACTATTTGTGGCTGATGCAATTTCTAATGATGCGATTAGATTTTCACGACCATCAGTTCTAATAAGACCAATTGGCAATTGTGAACCTGTAAGAATAACTGGTTTATTGAGATTTTCTAACATAAAACTTAATGCAGAGGCTGTATAAGCCATTGTATCAGAGCCATGAAGAACAACAAAGCCGTCATAACAGTCATAATTAGAATATATTACTTCAACTAATTTTTTCCAAAAATCGGGATTTACATTTGACGAATCAATTGGGTTTTCAAAAGAATATAATTCGATATTAGTGGGAAAATTTTTTAATAATGGAATGTATTTTAGTAAATTATCGAAGTTAAACGGAACAAATACATTAGCTTCGTTTTTAATCATTCCTATGGTTCCGCCGGTGTATATAATTAAGATTGATTTTTCTTTTCTAGGCATAATATGAAATTAAAATAACAATGGTTCAGATTTTCATTCCTAATATTGTTACATCGTCAATCTGTTCGTTTTCACCCTTCCAGTTTATAAAAGTAGTTTCTAATATTTGTTTTTGTTCTGACATTGGTTTTTCGCAAATATTCACGAATAATTCCTTTAACTGTTTTGACATAAATTTTTTATATTTAGTTCCTCCAAACTGGTCTTCGTAACCATCACTTACCAAATATATTATATCACCTTTATAAAGTTGAATTTCGTGATTTGTAAAGGGTTTTATGTTTTCGCATATTGCTACAGGTTGTTTGTCGGGCTTCACTTCCTCCAAACCTGTCAGGTCTTGAAGACCTGACAGGTTTTTTGGATTGCGAACAATGTAAAGAGGATTATTAGCTCCAGCCCATTGTGCTTCGAAGACGTTTGAGGTTTGAGGCTCGGAGATTGCTTCGTTCCTCGCAATGACGGATTCGGGGTCTTGGAGTTTGGAACTTGGAATTTGGGACTTGGGACTTGAATCTTGGGTATTTATCGCAATAAGACTCATATCCATACCGTCTTTTTGTTCGTCAGATTGTCCTTTTTGTTGTAAAGCATCTATTATTGAATCTCTCAACTTATCAAGAACTTCACTTGCTTTTGTGATTTCTTTTTTAC
>Ga0154360_1267_pt3 | contig 11488 bp, 9 predicted proteins | sample RifGroA2_FD_115888 | JGI IMG/M metagenome (GOLD analysis project Ga0154360, IMG submission 115888) | Bacteroidetes bacterium GWA2_30_7 | reverse complement strand
TAACAAAAATATAGCTTTATATTGAGTGAAAACATACCTAACATTTGGTATTTTTTAAATATCTTTGAATAATAATAATTTTCATTTAATATAAATGGACGAGGCAGAACAATTATCGGGAGAAGAATTACAGGAGTTTTTAAATAATATTCCTGAGGAATTTAATATTCTTGAAGAAGAAATAGATATAAATTTACAAATGGAATATTTTGAGCTTTCGCGTAAAGTAAAACAAGATGATACTCCGTTTGAAATTATTCAAAAAGATTCGGATTTACTTTATAGTAATGAAACTGATAATGAAACTAAGAAAATTTTATTAGCAAAATTAGCTTCTTTTGACGAACCTTCGGCGTTTAGAATTATTGAAAAATATCTCAAAAATTGCGAATCCGATATGCTGGATTTTGCAAAACTTGCACGTTACGAAAGTAAATCGCAGTTAGAAAGTTCGCTTTTGGGCGAAAATAAAGTTTTTATTTCTTCGGGGTTAGGAGGTAAGGATAATAAACTTAGATATTTTATGGTTTTGTTTTCTAAAAATAAAGAATCGTTTTCTGACACTCAAAAAAAAGTAATTAATAATGAATTTGAAATGTCGGTTAATACTTGCGATGGTGTTCTGGAAAAAACCGATTTTGACCATAGCTATGTTAAATTGTTATTATTGTTACCGTTACGTATTGATTTAAAAACTACTTTCAAAAATACAATTAAGGAATGTAATCAGTTTGGTAATTTTTTAAAAGATAATTTTCTGATTACTAATGTTAAAACTCTTACTAATTCCGAAATTGAGGATTTTTTAACCAAAAGATAAAGGAATTAGGAATTAGGATTTACGATTTAGGAATTAGGAATTACGATTTACGATTTTGACAGGATTTACAGGATTTTACTTTGGCAATAGCAATTTAACAATTTAGCAATGTAACCATTATATAAATAAACTTCAAACTTCAAACAGATTGCTTCGTGCCTCGCAATGACGAAAGTTGACAACCTCAAACTAACAATTTAGTTTCCTACTTATCCCAGCTACCATCACTCTTATCGTAGTGATTTATTGAAAATTGTATTGTAGGTCGTGCAAATTGGTTAGTTGAGCCTCCAAAAACAAAGAAAAAACCGATTTTAAATAGCTGACGTTGAATCCGGAACGAACGTTCAAATCCGAAATAAAAATCTATGTAATGAAAATTAGCTTGCTTAATCCATGTATAATTTATTCCGCCGGTTTCGTAAATTTTTAATCTTCTTATAAATGGAATATTGTTAGTAATAGCTCCATTAAACGAGTGCACGTAATGAGCTTCAATATACCAGTCGTCGGTTATATAAGTTGTATCCTGTAATTGATTTTGCATTGGAGTTGAAAAAAACCATTTGTCGCTTCGTGGAAAAATTTTATAAGTTTCGTATTTCATTGATGATGTATTCAGATATTTTCCACTTGAAACTTTAATAATTGAAGTTCCTAATGTGCTTATTCTAAATTCTTGTTTTACAGATGCTTCCAGAAAATCGTAATTAATATCGCTTCCAAATATTGTTGGAATTCCTTTTTTGTAATTCAAAGTAATTGTGGGCCAATTGCTGCCAAGTATGACTTTTCGGGTTGGCTCAGTCATATATTTTTGAAATAATACATAATCAATGAAAATATCTGTTTCAAAAAGCTGATAAGTAGTAAATGTACGAGGTTGGTTATTATCAATAAAATCTTGATTTAAGTCGCCAAACTGATATTTATTAATTGGACTGTTTTGCCTCATCGAAAATGAAATATCTAAATACAATCCATTAATTAATTCATGCGAATGTTCCAAAATCAGATAAATAGATTCTACGTAATTTGCTCTATCCATATATCCAATAAACGATTCGTTAGGCTGAACTACCGAAAAGCTTTTGCCGGTTTTGACAGACATAACTGATTGTTTAAAAGGATTGTAAAGACAATTTGCTTTTATACTTCCTTTAATATCTTTATTTCTAATTCCGACTTGTGTGTAAGCAAATAAATCGAAAGTTTTATCATTTTCAAATCTTTTAAAATATAAAAAATTAGGCCCAACTCTAAGACCTCCAATACTAAATGGGTTTATTAAACTTGGAATACTGCCAAACCAAAGATGTCGTTTCTTTTCTCTGTTGTAATAACCAATTCCCCACAAAAATATATCGCCAAATGTTATTTTGTTGTATTTTCGGTCGAGCGAGTCAAGATATTCTTTTGTATTGTGAGCCGCTTCAATACTGTCTTTTATAAATATTACCCGACGTTCGTCGCTGCTTAATGGTTCGGGTCTTACTTCGTCCCAATATGTAGAATCTTTTTTGTAAGCATCTTTTTCTGTTACAGAGAGTTCGTTTTTAAAATATCGTTTTGGAAATTCAATATTTAAGCTATAATTATCGTATTTTGCAACAGTATTTCCGGTAAAATCTCTTTTGCCCGATTTAGTTTTATAATCAAATTCTTGTCTAGATTCAACCCAAATACTATCGTTGACTAGTATATATTCTTGACGGATTCGGAAAAAGTCGTAAAACATTAACCCTCCTTTTTCTATTGATAAATCAACTTTACGAATTGCAAAAGAGCTGTCGATTATATCGATATATCCTTCCATTGTTGCATTTCCTTGTTTACGAGGACTAACTTTTATATGAAAAACTTGTTTGCCATTTTCGTAATACGATTGTTCGAGTTTAAATTTATAAGATAAAATAGAAGTTGCATTAAGTGGCGAAATCATTGGAGTATTATTCAATCCTTCAACATAAATCAGATTTTGATAAAAATTAAAATCAGCTTCTGTTGTACTTAAAAAGAACAGTCCTTCTTTATCGCCATAACAATCATAAGCTTGACGAAGTTCTTTAATATTATTTGGATACTGAAATAATCTTTCAAGCTTAATCTCAACAAGATTCATATTAGATGCCATTTTAATATCCTGATTTACAGCTCTTAAATCGGGTTCTTTTAATTCATTTTCATTATCTTTTTGTTGTTTTTCAAGTTTTTCTTGTTCGGCTAGTTTTTCTCTTTTTTTCTTTTCTTTTTCAGAAATTATTTCTTTTGCTTTTATGTAAACATCGCATTTACTTGATGTTATTTGTTTATAATTTTCCCTTTTGGCTTTTATTGCATTTTGAATAATTTCGTAAGCGGGGTCTTTTCTATTAGCTTTAATAACAACTTGTTCCAGCTCTAATGTTGAGGTTTCCAGTGTTATATTTTTTTTAAGTTCTTTACTATAAAGTATAATTGGAACAGTAACTGTGTTATATCCTAAAGAAGAAATAATAATTTCATAATTTCCTTGTTGTAAAGGAAGGTTAAATTGACCTTTTTCGTCGGTGATAGTTCCTGAACCTGAGTTTTTTACATAAACATGTGCATAAGGCACAGGCACGTTTTCGCTATCATAAACAATTCCTCTGATAGCTTGAGAGAATATATCAGATGTAACAAAATTAATAAAAATAAATAAAAAAGTTATTTTCAAAATATTCATTCAACAATTAATCAATATAATTCATTTGCAAAGTAAGCCAATATAGATAATTATTTGTGAAGTTTTTTTGTAAAAAATGTGAATGAACAATTGCTTATTCAATATAAAAAAAGCAGTTCTACTTTAGTAAAACTGCTTAAATTTATACGAAAATTATTTAATGCTTATGGAAGTGTAACTATATAGCTATAATCTTGCTCAAATGTTTGATTTCCAACTGTTACTGATACCTTTGTTGAAACAGTAGCTTTATTATCACAAGTTCCATCACCAAAATCAATTGTTGCAGGGAAGTTATAATCTGAAGATATAATTTTCATTTTTCCATCGACAGGCTCCATGCAAGATGCTTTAATAACAACTGTATCTAATATTTCTGAAGTAAAAGTTTTCCCTTCCATATTAGTAGCCGAAGTATTACCTGTTGAAATTTCAAATATGTCATCAGTGTAATCAGTTACAGTGTATAAAGTCCATTTAACTGTTTGATTAGTATTTAAAGAAATAGTTCCTGATGGGAAGGTTAGCTTACCATTTTTAATTGAATCAATAAATGTTACCTGAGTATTCAATGTGTTAAAATCAGTTACTGATAAAGAAACTGTTCCTTCTACTGTAATTGTATCAACTTTAAAAGTAGTGAAGCTTATAGAAACTACAGTTCCTAAATCTCGAATTTTTCCGGTTAAAGAAGCCGAAACAGAACCTGAATAAGAATGATTATTAACTATGCAGGCTGTACCAAAATCAATAGTTAAAGTTTTAGGATATGTTAAACCTGAACTGAAAGTAATAGTTGGACATGATATTTTATTTGTATTATTAGTATCGCAAGCAACTATTACATCAGTAATTACATCGTTATAAATGCTTGTTGCAACTATCGAACTTTTTGTAGAGCTTTGATTATTTACAACTTTAGTTGTGTCTTTATTTTCTTCAATTGGTTTTTCATCGTCTTTTTTACAAGAATAATTTAAAAGAATTGCCGAAGCAATAAATAGTAGAATAAAGCTTAATGTTTTCATAAAAAAAATATTTAAAATTTAACGAATGTAAATAAAAGCAATTTATTTTTTTTAAAAATTTGGTAGAATAAAAAATATGAGTGATAAACGGATAAAAAAGTATGATTATTTTTGATTTGATGTTTGCAATATTTTTTCTGAGAGCAATTGGTAATCGGATTTTGAAACAAATAAATCTCCTTCAACAGATTCAAGTTTGTTTATAATTGCTTTAATTGCTTCATCTGATTGGTCAATCCCAATCCAATTTCTATTGTTTATTTGAGCAGATTTTAAAGTTGTACCCGAACCAGCAAAACAATCAAGAATAATACTATTTTCATTAGAAGAAGTATTTATTATAATATTTAATAAATCTGCATTTTTCTCTGTTGGATACACAGGATATTGTGGGTCTTTAAATTCCCAAATATCTTGCATTCGTTTTCCTTCTTGCTCGTCAAAATATATTTTCTTTCGAGGGTTTCCATTATCACTCCATTCTATAAGTCCATCATTATCTAATTGTTCTAGAACTGCAACATCACTTCTCCAATGCCTGCCTTTTGGAGGGAAAATACCCTTGAATGCTTTTGAAGTGTTTCCGTTTTGTGTTTCTCCAGGAGCGTGAAGTGGAATTGTAGTGTAACGTCTGCCATCTTTTTCAACTTTTGGAAATAGTTTAAATTTATCATCATCTGTGTATGGAATTTTTGGCTCATTCCATATTAAGTTGTCAGATTTAGAATAAAACAAAATTAAATCTTTCATATTTCCATAACCCTTACGGCTAAAGTTTTTTGGATTACATTTTATTCGTGTAATGTCGTTTCTGAAATTTTCAATTCCAAAAATTTCGTCCATTACTATTTTTACATAATGTCCAATCTTATAATCAATGTGTAAATAAATAGAACCTTTATCTGAAAGTAGCATATTTAACAGAACAAGACGCTCTCGAATGAACTCTATGAAATCAAAGCCTTTTAATGTATCAGTGTATACAACAGTTCCGTTTGAACTGTTACTAATTGTATTTGCCCTACCTTCTGAAATTGTAAAGGTATTGTTTGTGGCAAATGGAGGGTCAATATAAATAAGGTCAATTTTTCCAGCAAGATTATATTTTGTAATAAGTAATTTTAAGGCGACTAAATTATTAGCTTGAATAAGCATATTTGGACTTTTGCTTAAATTTATTTTTTCCAATTCTATCTCTGGAATACTTTTGAAAATTTCTTCTTTGGATTTTTTATTTGGGTATTGTAGTTGCATGGTTTTATATTTGATAAAGAAATTCACGAAGAACCAAACTGCTCATTATATTGAGGTCTTTGTATTTTGTTGTTATGTCTTTATACATTTTATTTTTACCTTTAATATACAAAACACCATCAAGAATAGCAATTTTTATTGCATTAACATTTTTCGTCTGTATGGTACTAATTGCGTCATTAAATTGAGCATTTTGATGTCCACCAAAATCAGTCAAGAATTTTGCTTCTCCAATTACATACTTTCCATTGAATCGTCCAATAAAATCAAGCCCTTTACTATGTTTGTAATTTAATTCTTCAGTAGCAAAGTCCATTAGTTGTTTATCGCTACCATTTAAGATTGCATCATTTTTATTTTTTTTAAAATCATTAATAGAAACGGGTAGAATTCCTAAAGCTTTGCTATTAGTCCAACGTCTAAAAAATGGACCAATTTGACGATTGGTTTCTTTTGGCTCACTACAACGTTCAAAAATTTTATCAAGTCCCATATCATAAAGTCGCCCACAAATTCTATTTATAGTTTTTGGATTTCGGTCAATAGATGAGGCATCTCGCTTTAAATAAGCTATATAACTATCCTTTATAGGAAAAAGATTTAACTTTAAAAGTTCTTTGATAAGAGCGATGTTATTTTTTGCTTTAAAAGCATTTTCTATATTTGACCAACGTTCGGTATTTATTTCCCTAATTCCTTCAGGAATAGTCGGATATACATGAAAAAGATCATCAAGATATGAGCGTTGATTTGCATATTCTATACTCAATTCTGTCCAATAATTCATAGTTGTTGTTTACAGGTTAGTCATTTTTTTTAAAGTATGATTACTTAATTTCAAGCTTAAAACCAGAGCCATGAACATTTATTATATTAATATTTTCGTCGTCGGAAAGGTATTTACGTAATTTTGCAATATAAACATCCATGCTTCGTCCCATAAAATAATCGTCAGAACCCCAAATCTGTTTTAATGCAATTTCTCTTTTAAGTAATTGATTTTTATTTAGGTACAACATTCTTAAAACATCTGCTTCTCGTTTAGTTAAATTACGAACACCTTTTGATGTTGATAAAATCTGATTATAATAATCGAAATTATAAATTCCAATTGTATAAATTTCACACTCGGGAGTTATAATTGATAAACGAATTCTTTTAAAAATAGCTTCAATTCTCAGACTAAGCTCTTCGGTACTAAAAGGTTTTGTTATGTAATCGTCGGCTCCAATTTTAAAACCTCTAATTTTATCTTCTTTTAATGTTTTAGCAGTCAAAAATATAATTGGAATAGATTCATCTTTTTTTCTAATATCCTCTGCAAGAGTAAAACCGTCTTTAAAAGGGAGCATTATATCTAAAATACATAAATCGAATTTTTTAGATAAAAATGATGTGTAACCGGCATTACCATTTTTTTGTAAATCAACATTATATCCTATAAGTTCAAGATAATCTTTAAGAATAAATCCAAGATTTTCATCATCTTCTACTAATAAAATTTTTATATTTTGATTTTTCATAAAAAAATATTTGGGGTTACAATTTACGAATTTTTATCATTTATTGGTAAATATACATCAAATTTACTTCCTACATTAATTTCGCTTTTAACATGAATATAGCCACCATGTGCTTCTACCATATTTTTCACATAATATAATCCTAGTCCAAACCCTTTAACATTATGTATATTACCGGTAGGTACTCTATAAAATTTTTCAAAAATATGTTTCATTGTGTCGTTAGTAATTCCTTGCCCATTATCTTCAATAGAAATTAAAATCCCAGAAGCTAAATCTTTAGTTGAAATATTTATTTCAGGTTTTTTTGCAGAATACTTAAATGCATTATCAATTAAATTGCTGATTATATTTATTATATGAAACCTATCTGCATTTATAATGAAATGTTCGGCTAAAAAATTGTAATTAACGACTCCTGGTGCAGACCCTTGATCGAGGCACATGTGATTTACAATTTCAAAAATTAAATCATGAATATCAATTTCTGATTTTGATAGTTTAAAATTATCTTTTTCAATTGTTGCAATTTGTAATACTCTTTCTACCAATGTTTTTAATCTTAAATTTTCATCATAAATAATTTTTGAATATTTAATTGTTCTTTCGTCACCAATATTATTGTGAGCTTTCAAAAGAACTTCTGTAGCTAACGAAATTGTAGAAATTGGCGTTTTAAGTTCATGAGTCATATTATTTATGAAGTCGTTTTTCATTTCCGATAATTTCTTTTGTCGTAAAAGGGCAACGGATATATATGTAAAACTTATAACTAAAAATAAAATAAATATAATAGAAATACTTAACCATAATGATAATCTTGATATTATAAATTTTTCTTTGTCAGGAAAATAAACTTCAAGATTATAACAACCATCTTTTACAAAACCCGATAAATTTGCATTGTAGTAACTTGTAGGTATTTTTCTTGCTTTATTTTTTTGACGTATAAATTCTATAGAGTCTTCAATACATTTTACTATTGAAAATTCGTACTTAATAGTTAACATTTGCTTATTAAAATTGGTTTTAAGAATAGAATCAAAAATCAGTTTATCGTTTTCGGAAAGACTATTTTTATCATTAAAATTGCTTTTAATTAATAAAGTATCGTTTGAAATAGCATTAATAACATCAGTAAAAGCAATTGTAACTCTATGATTAAATTGTTCGTTTGCCAACTTCATAGCATTTCTAATCCAGAATAATTGTGTCAATATCAAGCCAATAAGCGAAATACCTGAGATAAAAACAATAAACCAGATTAGATATTTTTTCATTTTTTAAATTTGAAAAGTAAATTAGAAAGATTTTTTCTCTTATTACGAATTAAAAGTAAATTATTTTCACAATATGATGTTAAAATGTTATTGTCAATAAATTTTATAAATATTACAAAAATTAGTACTTTGTGCAATTAATTTTTAAAAATAAACTTCATTAATTATGAAGAAATTATACATGGTATTTTTTTGGCTAATTTCATTAGTCGTTTCAAAATATTCTTTTTCTCAATCAGATATTTTAAATGTTGATACAATTTTTTCACAATCAGATTTAGACAGATTTGTTTCAGTTGATGATTACGATGCTCAACTTTTACAATCGCTGATTTTAAAACAACTCAATAAACAATTGGTTTTTAACAACAAAGAACCATTAATGCTTAGTAAATTATTGAAATATGCAGCTGAAGATCAAGCTGAATATATGTCAATTAGAGATGAAACAACAATTGACCAATCTGGAAATAAAAGTACTACACAAGATAGACTTATTTTTTATGAAGGTTCGGGTTTAGGTGATGAATTTGTTTTAAAGATAAATGCAAATAAAGGTAAAGAGCCTTTTACATATAAGCAAATTGCCGATGAAATAGTTTTTAAATGGTTTAATAACAATAAAAGTTTGGATATTGTTTCTAACCCCAGCTTTATTTTAACCGGAATAGCGGCTCGGCTTGACGAAACTGGACGAAGAATTTATGTTTCTATTGTTCTTGGAAATTATAAATCTTATAACAGTGGTGCAAAACGTCGCGACGAATTGAATGTGCCTTACTCAACAAAAAAATATGGACTTTTAGCGTTTGATGAGAAAGCTTGTAAAACTTGTGATAAATTTAAAAATCTTGAAAACTTAACTGATGGACTTTTTGTTAGAGATGGAATAATTATTTTTAAGTTCGATAAAATAAAGGATTTAAAAAAATTAATACGTAAACCAAAAGACGGATTAGCAATAGATATAATTCAGAAAGAACAATATTCATGTGTTGGTGATAATATAATAGACAATTCGTTAAATAATAAAGGAGTAATGCTTAAAAGAGTTTACTCGAATAAATTATACAAAAAAAATCTTATTACAGATAAAAAAGTAAAAAAACTTGAGGTTGAACTTGGTATAATGCCTGACATTAAGGGCGATTACGAATTAAATTTAATGATTATTCAAGATAAGTATGTTTGCCGCAATTTGTTTAAACCATTTTTATTAGATGCCGGTTTAGAATATTCAACAACAGTGAGGTTATTAGCTGATACTGCAACAATTAATGCAGAAGAATTTATTCCGGTTGCTGAAACATCATCACTTTCATTCAAAATACCTTTTGAGAAAAATAAATTTACCTACAAACAGGAAGATATTTCACCATTATTAAAATCTTTAAATGAGCCTGATTTCTTGATAGATAAAATTAAAATTGCTGCTTTTTCGTCAATAGAAGGAGGTGAAAACGAAAATAAAATATTACAAGAAAAACGTGCTCAAAGTATAATTGATGCGTTAAAAAATATTCAAAAAAATAATATCAATAAAGAGATTATTACTAGCGAAAATTGGGACGATTTTAAAAAGGATATTGCTGTAACAACAAATGTAAAACTCGCTACTATGTCATTGGATGAAGCAAAAGAATATATCAAATCGAATAATCTTCAGAAAGAGCTTGAACCAATTTTTGCAAATCACAGATATGCTCAGATAGATATGGACATTACGTATGATATACTGGGGCAAAAAGAAGAAACTTATGTGATTAGCCGATTTAATAAAGCAGTTAAAAACAATAATCTTCCGTTAGCATTATCTATACAAAAGTTCATTTTCAAAAAAGTATTAAGCGAAACATATGCAAAAGAAGCAGTTTATAAACAAGACATTCCAAATACTCAAGCTTTTGCAGGTTTATTAATGAATAAACTTTGGTTGGAAATGAAAATAGACAATGAAGAACTTGATGAAACTATGTGTGAAAAAATAATTGCAATTGCACAATTAGACCCTTTTAATTCTTATTTACAATATAATAAATTATTTTGTCATATTTTGCACGAATCAGTTGGAGACGATAATCAGATTCAGGAATATCAAGCCAAGATTATGGAATTATATTTCAGTACTTTGAGTAAACCTACTGTTGATGCACTTAATCTCGAATATCAGTTTAAAATAATTGATGCACTTGATACTTTGGATACGCCTCATCCATTGTTAATTGAAAGCTTAAACAGAGTTAAAGAAATTGTAAATTTAAAAGATGCTAATTGGCTTAATTCCTTAAAATTAGCGTATTTATTTATGAAACAGAAAGATTTTGAATTTGCGGCAAAACTCTTAGAACCATTTATTGATAACGAACAGGTATTTGAAGAATTAATATTTACGTATATTTCATTATGTAGCCACACACCTGCAAAATTGAGTTCAAATAAATTTGTAAGAGCAATGCAAAAAGCACAGGAAATTAACCATGAGAGATATTGTAAACTATTTGATGGAAAACACTTATCGTTTCAGGTTTTCGAAAACGAAATTGTTAAGAAAGACTATTGTAAATCGTGTAAGTAGAAATTTTAAAAAATAGAAAAATAATAACGGTTAATTTATCTCATATTCAAGGAAATTGAACGAAGAATTTGCTACGAGAGTAATTGATTTTATACCAAATAGCTATATTTTAATCCCAATTACAGTTACATCATCAATTTGTTTATTATTTCCTTTCCACGAATTAAAAGTATTTTCAAGTTCAGTTTTTTGTTCCTCCAATGATTTTTCAGAAATAGATTTTATAAGTTCTTTTAAATTTGTAGAGCCAAATTTTTTACGATTTTCGCCTCCAAATTGGTCTTGATAACCATCTGATAAT
>Ga0154360_1200_pt3 | contig 11524 bp, 8 predicted proteins | sample RifGroA2_FD_115888 | JGI IMG/M metagenome (GOLD analysis project Ga0154360, IMG submission 115888) | Bacteroidetes bacterium GWA2_30_7 | reverse complement strand
GGCTTGCAATATTTACAGTATCGCCCCAAATATCGTAACTGAATTTTTTACTGCCTACAACACCGGCTATTACTCCGCCTGTATGGATACCAATTCTAACATCCCAAACATTTTCTTTTTTCGTTTTCAAATCCTTCATATATTGTCGCATTTCGATAGCTGCAAGTACTACTTCTATTGGATTTGTTCGATTTTTTTGAGGAATTCCACCCGCGCACATATATGCATCGCCAATGGTTTTTATTTTTTCGATATTATATTGGTCAACAACCATATCGAAATGTAAAAAGTATTTATCAAGTTCGTCGAGTAATTTGTCGGGACTCATATCTTCGGCGATTTTTGTAAATTCTTGAATATCAGAAAACAAAACCGTAACCATTTTATATTTTTTACGACTTACTTTTCCAAGAGATTTTAATTCTTCTACGGTTTGCTTTGGTAAAATATTACTAACTAATTGTTCGGCTCGTTCTTTTTGAATTACTAATTCTTCTGTCCTTTCACTTATTATTTTATCAAGCTTGTTTTTTTCTTTTTCAAATAAATAATTTCTCCATTTTATAATCATCAATAAAAAAGCACTCGAAATAATAACGTAAATTACATAAGCCCACCAACGTCTATAAATAGGGGCTAAAATATAAAATTTAATTTCAGATGTTTTAGAAATTCTATCATTAACATTTTTTGCTTTAACAAAAAAGGTATATTCGCCTTCCCATAAATTTGTATATTCTTTAAAATTAATTTCTGACCATTCTGACCAGCTTTTATCAAATCCTTCTAAATAATATTGATATAGGGTTTTGTTATTAATGTTATAACTGGGAGCAGAAAATTCAAATCTTATATTGCTGAATAAATGATTAAATTTATGTAAAACAGAATCATTATAATATTTAATTGAGGTAGAATTTTCATTTTTAAAAGTATTCAAATTAAAAACTGAATCTTTTCCAATTACTAACTTATTAATAAAAGTTACAAACTTAATTGAGTCGGTTTTTTTATGTTTCATGTCGTATCTGATAATTCCATCGAATCCACCAAACCAAACAATTGAATCGTTATCGTTGTAAATTGTTTCAATTGTAAAATCACTTATTTTTTTAAAACCTTGAGTAATTTTAGTATATTTTTTTAATTCACTATTATATTTGTAATAACCTGTGGTTTTGTCGAATCGACCAGTTACGCCTGAGCTAAACCAAATGTTTTTGTTTTTATCTTCTACAATTGGATAAGTCCATTCGTTTGAAGAAAGTATATTCTCGGAAAACATTTTTTCTTTTTCAAAAATTGACTTCTTATTATTGAATTTATAAATGCCTTTTGAGGTTGAAAATAAAACCCCAACAGATGTTCGATAAACATCAATCCAATCGTAATCTTTTGGTAATCCAAACTTATCGTCAATATTAGATATTTCAATATTATTTAAATTATTTAATTGTATTTTCATTTTATAAACACCGTCGTAATCGCTTCCCATCCAAATATTTCCATCTTTATCTTCAGCCATAGTTCTAATATATTTATCAAAATTATTTACTTTTGATAATTCTATAAGGTTTTTACCTTCGAGAGTAAATATATGAATGCCATCTTGCATTGCTGCTAATATTGTAGTAGAATCTTTTAGTAAAAGCATTGATTTTAACAATCCACTTGAGAGCTTTAATGCCTTATCATCACTTATTTGATAAATTCCTTTTTCGGAAGTTAAAAACAAATAATTTTTAAAATTGTAAAAGTTAAAACATTGTCCGGTAATTCCCGAAACTTCAAAAAATTGTTTATTTAATTCGGCGTAATTTTGTTTAATCGTGTTTAAATTATTATGTAAGTAATACACACCCTGAGCAGTAGCAGCGTAAAGAGTATTGTTAAATCTTATTATTGAATAAACTTCACCTATTACACCTGAAGATTCTTTATATATAGAGTATTGTGAAGGGAAATCAACTTTTGCCAGACCATTATTTAAAGCTATCCATAAATTGTTATCTCTACCTTCAAAAATATCATTTATATTATTATTAATAAGCCCGTTATCTTTATTAATAGAGCATAAAAAATTTGAGTTTTTATCTACAATAATAATCCCTTTCTTTTTTGTTGCAAAAGCATAAGTGCAATCTCTTAATTTTAACCCCTTTACATAATCATAATTATTAATAAATTCGGAATATTCGGGATTATATTCAACAATATTATTGTAATCGTAAAGAATAAAATTATTAATTCCTTTCAGCTTTATTAATAGCTTATTTTTATATGGAATTATATCTATTACTTCTTTTTCACTAAAATACTTGCCATTTGGGATTAATTTTAACTGCTCACCGGTATATTTATGCAATCCATATCCATGTTTATAAACGAATAATTCATCATCAACATTAAATGCAGAAATTCCGGAGTTGCATGAATTTAATAAATCAATTGTTTTTCCGTTCCATTTGTAAAGATATTTTTCGGAACAAAATAATACATAGTCTTTAATACAAACTACTTTAATAATAGTGCCAAATCGTGGAAGTCCTTTTGGAAAATACTTCATTAAACTAACAAAACATGTAACATTTGATTCATTTTTATTTAAATAGCCAAATTCCTCAAAACCACCTACAAACACAACCCCTTTATTGTCGGTATCAAGTTTCGGAACGCCACTAATTTTAATTAACGACCAATTTGTACCATCAAATTCAAGAATTCCGCTTAAATTTCCAAAATAGATTATTCCATCTTTATCTTGAGTAATTGAATAATTTTGACTTTCGAAGCCATAACTTTTTGGCGGAATGTTAAAAATATAGGGTGAACCGACATCTTTATTCTGTGAAAATGCAAAATTTGATATAAATAATAATAGAATTATTACATTATAAATACTTTTGTTTTTTTTATTAAAAATTAATTGCATAATTTTGTTTCCGAAAAAAGATTTCGTAAATTACAGAAATATTTTTTTTAAATAGCAAATGTACTAATGATTTATTGAAAAAAAACTTTTTATAAATATGGAGGAAAATAAAACAGGAAAAATTTTAGTTACTTGGGATTTCACAGAAATGTCTGAGTACGCACTTGCACATGCAGTTAAAATTTCAAAGTCTTCAAGCAGCGGAATAGCTCTAATCCACATTGTAAAAAAGAAAAAAGAAATTGAAGAGGCTGAAAGTAAGCTTAGTGTTGTTGCTGATGAAACTTTTAAAAGATATGGAATAAGACCAGATTTTATTGTAAAAGAAGGAACAATTTTTACTACTATCGGCGAAACTGCTTCAGAAATTGATGCAACTTTAGTAATTATGGGTACTCATGGAATACGTGGTATGCAAAAATTTACTGGAAGTTGGGCATTAAAAGTTATTGTAAGTTCACCGGTTCCATTTATTGTGGTTCAGGAAGCACCAATTTCAGATAAATTCGAAAATGTTGTTTTCCCAGTTGACTTTAGAGGTGAGAATAAAGAAAAATTAAACTGGGTTAATTATTTATCAAAATTTTATAAATTTAAGCTTCGTTTAATCAAACCGTTAGTTACAGACGATGGATTTAAGCATAAAATAAATAACAATCTGTTATTTGCAAAAAAAATTCTCGATAGTATTGGTATCGATTATGATATTAATACAGGTGAAGGAACTGATTTAGCAGTTGAAACAATGAAGTTTGCTGAACAAATAAATGCAGATTTAATTCTTATTATGACAACTAAAGACATAGATATTAAAGACTATGTATTTGGTGCAAACGAACAAAAAATTATTGCAAATCCTTCTAAAACACCTGTAATGTGTGTTAATCCGCGAGAAGATTTACGAAAATTTACTAGTTTCAGATAAAAAAAGCGGCTTAAGCCCATTGGCGTTAACTTAACTTGTCCCTATCGGGACAATATATTGGATTTAGTTCAACATAATAGTGCCGTTGATACGTAATAATAAATTGAATTTGAGGTAGATGTTTCATCCCTAAATGGATTTTAGATTGGTGTTTTTTTTATTTTCTACCAATATTACGTTCCCAAAAGAATTCGTTTTGAACAATTGTATATAGTTAATATTCTGCATTATAACACAATGCTACTATTTAAGTTAATGTCAATGCGATTTTTCATCGGGACAGGTCGTGGCAAAATGAGTAGCTGAGTAGTTCAATAAACTAGGAATAACTAAAAATAAGTGAAGAAATTATGGCATCATTGAATGAAATTGGAATAAACAAAATATTTGCTGATAGGAAATGTTACATATTAGAGTTTATTGCTTCTACAGGGTTTAGTTTTGCAGCACTTATTGCCGGTGCAATACCTGATATTAAACCAATTATTGCTGAAATTAATAAACCTGAAATTATATTCCATGTCGAAAGACTAAGATTAAAATCCAGTGCATAGGATACTATTAATGTCCCGATATAAATTAATAATAAACCAATTGCTCCACCAATAAGGCAAAGAATAATTGATTCGTACAGAAACTGTAATAATATAAAAAAGTTTTTTGCTCCTAACGATTTCTGGATTCCAATAATATGAGTTCGCTCTTTAACGCTTACAAACATAATATTTGCAATACCAAAACCACCAACCAAAATAGAAAATCCTCCAATAATTAAACCTGCAATGTCAACAATTTTAAATAATTCGTTAAAACCTTTAGTTAACATACTGGTTTGATTTAAAGCAAAATCGTCGTCGGCAATAGGTTTTATTCTTCTTATGGCACGCATTATACCTTTCAATTCTTCTAATAATTCTTCGTTATGAACATTGGCTTTAGCTTTTATCATAATAAACGGATTCAGGTTTTCGTTTCGTATGTCAACAATTTTTCGGACGTAATTTATTGGAGCTAAAACAATATTATCGGTACTATTATTAAAAATATCTTCGCCTTCTTTTTTGAAAACGCCTATTACATTAAATTTATAACCGGCAACTTTAATATCTTTTCCTATTGGGTTTATTCCTCCGAATAATGAGTTTGCAATATTGCTTCCAATTAATGCCAGATTTCTACCGCTTTTTGATTCAAAAAACGAAAAATATCTTCCTTTTTCAAGTTCAAAATTTCGAACTTTATCATAATCATGCGAAACAGCAATAATACCAACATTTTCAACAAAATATTTTTTGTATTGAACAGTTTGTGAGGTCGAAATCATAAATGCAGCTGCTTCGGCTTTTTCTGAACGTTTAATAATTTCATCTAATTCTTTAATGTTTGGAAGTGGTCGGTTCATATATTTCCACCATGGATATTCGTCGCCAAACTCCCAAGGCCATTTCTGAATATAAACTACATTATCGCCTAATGACTCTATGCTGTCTTTGATTTTTTTTTCCATAGAATCGATTACAGTAAAAACCGAAATAATTGCAAATATTCCGATTGTAATTCCAAGCAACGACAAAAATGTTCTTAATTTATTAACAACCAAAGCATTGATTGCAAACAGAAAGCTTTCTTTTAATAATTTAAGATAAATCAATTTTATTTAGGATTTAGGATTTTATTGTATCTGTACAACTAACATTAAATCAATTTTTTAATAATTAATTACGTATCCCCTCAAAAAGGAGTTAATTTTAGACTAAAAAAATTTCGCCACAAAAACACTAAGTATCTCTAAATTAGATAATTTCTTTTTGTGGAATTTTGTGTTTTGGTGATTTAGTGGCATTTTATTAACTATTTTATGAGTGGATACTTAATTACCTTCTCCATGAAAAATTAGAATCATCAGGCTTTTGAAATTTATCAGCTTAATTAAAAGTGCAATAAATAATGAAAATAACGAGATTGTTAATAATCCAATAAACCAACTATGAATATATGACGTAACCACATAACCCGCAAGTAACGATACTGTTATAAAAATAAATAAGCGAAAAGCAAGCATATAATTAAATCTGAATTTAAAAATATTCATTGCTATAATCACCTGAACAACAGCCGTAAATGTCTGTGTTGTTAAGCTGGCATAAGCCGAACCTAGTGCGGAAAATTTAGGAATTAAAATTAAATTCAATACAATGTTCAAAACCATTCCTATCAAAGCCATTATATTTAATGCCTTTAAATTGCCATTTGCTGTAAGCAATGTTCCAAAAATATATGTAGTTGAAATTGAAACAAAACCCATCATCAACACAGCAAAAATAGGAGAAGAATTACTAACGTGATTTTTATATAATAATTCCATTATTTCGTCTTTATAAAAATATGAAATTATTGCTAAAATAAAAGCAGGAACTATCAATAATACATAAGATAGTTGCATTAATTGACCAACTTTTTCTTTGAGTTTAATCATTTTTGCAAACATTGGTAAAAGCAAAGTAGAAAATAAAAAAGCAAACATTGTCGCGGCATCAAGAATACGAAATGCCTGAGCATAAATGCCGGCTTGCACTTTTCCGTCTGGCAACATGCGTTCGAGCATTACTGTATCAATACGATTATAAAACGACATTAATAGTATCAACAATGCATAAGGATAGCTTTGTCGAAGAAAAACGATAAAAAAGGATAAATCAAAATTAAGATGTAAAAAATCTAACTTAGACCATACAATTATAAAAGTAACTAATGCGGTTATAAAATATGCTGCTGATTGTGCATACACAAACCACGCAATACTAAAAGGGCTATCTGTAATATGCCCCCAAAGTAAAATTGAACAAATAATAATCATTAAAATACGGTCGAGAATTGAAACCAAACTATCTGTTTTAAACAGATGAAGCCCGGAGAGATTTGAACGTAAATAAAGCGTAAAAGAAATAATAAATTGATTTAAAACTAAAAACAAAAGCAATTTCATTTGTTTCCATTCGTAACCAATTATAATTGCAGCACTTACACTAATGATTAAATATAAAACTGCTAATAAAAATTTTAAAACAACAATATTCGACAAATGCTTACTAAACAACTGGCTATGTTGTGCAATATTTCGATTGTTATAATTTGTTATGCCTAAATCGAGAATGATATTAAGCAATAACGAAAAATTAAACAACGCAAAGTACATTCCATATTGTTCAGCACCAACAACATTCTGAACAGACCTGTCAATCCCGAAAATCCAGAATGGCTTAACAAGAAGATTCAAAAAAATCAGTAAAGCAAGGTTTGTAACAAACTTTCTTTTCAATGTTCCAAATAAATGTTATATTTTTACAAATGTAATAAAGCAATTTGGCTTTTATTTATTTTTAATAAAAAACTGATTTAACAGAAAAAAATTAATGAGAATAGCAGTAAATACAAGATTACTTATAAAAGATAAACTCGACGGAATAGGCTGGTTTAGTTACGAATCCCTTAAGAGAATAACTCAAAAACATACTGAACATCAGTTTATTTTCATTTTCGATCGTCCGTTTGACGAAAGCTTTATTTTTTCAAATAATATCATTCCTGTTAAAATTGCTCCACAATCGCGACATCCATTTTTATGGTATTTATGGTTTGAGATTTCTGTACCAAAAATTTTGTCAAAATTTAAAGCCGATTTGTTTTTTTCACCCGATGGTTTTTTGTCAACAAAAACATATATTCCTTCTGTCCCGGCTATTCACGATATTAATTTTGCACATCGTCCCGAAGATTTACCATACTTGGTTAGAAATTATTATAATTATTTTTTCCCGATTTATGCCCTAAAAGCAAAACGAATAATTACCGTTTCAGAATATTCAAAATCTGATATTAGTTCAACCTATAAAGTAAATCCCGACAAAATAGATGTTGTGTATAATGGGGTTAATTCAGCTTACAAACCTCTCAACGAAGAAACAAAAAAACAAACAATTGAAAAATTAACCGGAGGAAGTCCTTATTTTATTTTTATTGGAGCTTTACATCCACGTAAGAATGTAGCAAGGCTTATTAAAGCTTTCGACCTATTCAGAAAAGAAACGGCACTTGGATTTAAACTTGTTATTATTGGCGACAAAATGTTTAAAAATCAAGACATTGAAGAGGCATTCAATAATATGAAATTCAAAGAAGATATAGTTTTTACCGGACGTCAAGCAATTAATGAATTACACAAAATATTAGGTTCTGCTTATGCAATGACATTTGTTCCATACTTTGAAGGATTTGGTATTCCAATAATTGAAGCAATGGCGTGTGATGTTCCTGTAATTACTTCAAATGTAACTTCAATGCCCGAAGTTGGTGGTGATGCAGTTTTGTTATCCGACCCTTTTTCGGTAGAATACATAAAAAATTGTATGGTCAAAATTGCCAACGATAATGAGTTACGAAACAAACTTATAATAAAAGGACGTGAACGAATTAATAAATTTTCGTGGGATAAAACTGCAGATAGGGTTTGGAGTTCGTTGGAGAAAAGTTTAAAATAAAATGCAAATTATCAATATAAAATATAATTTTGGTTATAAAGAAATAGTTTATGAGTAAAATAAGAATAAAAAACTTTGGACCAATCAAAGAAGGTTTAATAGAAAATGACGGCTGGATAGATATTAAAAAAGTAACCGTTTTTATTGGAAATCAAGACTCTGGAAAAAGTACAGTTGCAAAAGTAATTTCTACATTAACTTGGATTGAAAAGGCAATTAATCGGGGGGATATTAGTATTAAAACAATTATTCGCAAAGAATTTTTTAAAAAATATTTTGAATATCAGGGAATTAAGGATTATTTTAAAGATTCTACTGAAATTGAATATGTCGGAAGTCGTATTGGTATAAATTTTAATAATAAATTAGAACAAACTGAAATTATTGTTAATGAAAAAAATAAATATTGTGTCCCAAAAATAATGTACGTTCCATCAGAAAGAAATTTGTTATATGTTATAGAAAAAGCATATGATATAAAAAACCTTCCTGGTTCGCTTTTTTCATTTGCTGAAGAATTAAAAAAAGGTCAGAATAAATTTGAAGATAAAGAAATTAAGTTACCCTTTGGTAATTTAAAATATAAGTATGATTCTGATAAAGATGATTCTATATTAATAGGTGACGATTTTGAAGTTAACTTATTACATGCTTCAAGTGGATTTCAATCGTTAGTTCCATTATACATTGTTTCAAAATATATAACAGAAGAATTACAAGAGGGCAAAGAAATCCTTCAAAAACAATTAAGTGTATCTCAGAGCATTAGGCGAAATGAGGAACTTGCCACCATAACTTTAAACGAAAATCTTTCTGACAATGAAAAAAATGAACTCGCAAAGACTATCAATTCTAAATATATCGTTACTTGTTTTATCAATATTGTAGAAGAACCAGAACAGAATCTATTTCCATCTTCACAGCACATTATGCTTAATAATTTATTGGAATTAAATAGCAGAAAAGTTGAAAATAAATTGATAATGTCAACACATAGTCCTTATTTAATCAATTATCTAACATTAGCTGTAGAAGCAAATAGATTAAAAGATAAAGTAAAAACTAAAGAATTAAAAGATAGACTCGAAAAAATTGTTCCCTTAAAATCTACAATACCTTCTGATGATTTGGTTATTTATCAATTAGATGAAACAGATGGAACTATTAAACTTTTAGGAAACTATAAAGGACTACCATCTGACGAAAATTATTTGAATAATAATCTTGCAGATTCAAACGATTTATTCTCTCAACTTTTAGATATTGAAGATTTATGCCAATAGATTTTTTTATTGCACCATGTGCAAAAGTTGATGGAAATTGCAAAAAGGCAGGTGTTGTTTGCAAGACTACAACTAATATTGCAAGATTTGGGATTAGCGATAAAAATTCTAACAAAAGAGAACCTGCATTTATTGATACAGAAAATCAAAATATTTGGGAACTTGATGTTGAAAACCCTAAACATAAAAAGCTAACATTTAAAGCTATAGATAATTGTATAGATATTTTTAGAGACGGGGGAATTGAACCAATTAAAAAATGCGAGGGTTTTCTGTTTTATGAAAATAAAATTCTTTTTGTGGAATTAAAAAACCGAAAGTGTGGCAGATGGCTTGTTGATGCAAGAGAAAAATTTGAAGAAACAATTTTAAAGTTTAAAGAAAATTATCCAAATTCAGAATTTGAGTTACTCGAACCAATAGTTGCTAATAAGCTTTTTTCGGGAACACATCAAAGTGAAATGGTACAAAAAAAAATACTAAAAGATAAAATAGGATTAGATTTTCATATAAGAAATAAAATAACCATAAATTGATGCCAATTGACAAACTGTGTTATGCCAATCCTTTCCTCATTCTATAAACCAAACACCATAGAAGCCGGAGTTGATGAAGCCGGTCGTGGCAGCCTTATTGGTCCTGTATTTGCTGCTGCGGTAATTCTTCCAACAGATTTTAAAAACAAATTTCTGAACGACTCTAAAAAATTATCTGAAAAAAAACGCGATGAACTTCGTATCGTTATTGAAAAAGAAGCAATCGCATGGTCAGTTGCTAAAATTAATGAAGATATTATTGATAAAGTAAATATTTTAAATGCAACTTATCTTGCAATGCACGAGGCTGTTAGAAATTTAACAACAAAACCAGAATTATTATTAATTGATGGAAATAGGTTTAAGCCATATCCCAAAATACAACATGTTTGCCATGTTAAAGGCGATGGAAAATTTATGTCGATTGCAGCTGCTTCAATACTTGCAAAAACTCACAGAGATGAGTTTATTAAAAAAATTCATTTTGAATTTCCGCAATATAACTGGGATCAAAACAAAGGTTACGGAACAGCCAATCATAAAGAAATGTATGAAAAATTCGGACCTTCTGTATATCAAAGAAAAACATTTAAGTATAAGCCAAAGCAGATAGAAATTGATTTCATGAACTTTGAATTTTAATTTCATATAAAACATTTTTTTTTATCGTTTTTCAAAATAACTCAAACCTTTTACTGCCAAATAACGTATAAATTTTCGAGCAAATATTTTACATTTGTAAAAAACTTGAAATTGGGACGTTACAAGCACCGAATAATAATAAATTCCCTATTGCTTTTTTTAAGCATATCAGTTTTTGGGCAAGATATTCAATTTTCCCAATCTTATGTTTCGCCTTTATATCTTAGCCCTTCGTTTGCCGGTTCTACAGATGGAAGTCGGTTGGTTACAAACTACCGTAACCAATGGTCAAATTATTCGACTTATTTGATTTCTTACGACCATTATTTTAGTTCGATGAAAAGCGGATTTGGTTTACTTTTGATAAAAGATAAGCCCGGTAATAGTGCAATAAATACTTCTTATATCGGCTTACAATACTCTTATGCAATACCAATAAATCGTTTTTGGGAAGTGCGTCCGGCATTGCAGGCAACTTATGTAAATAGTTTTTTCGATTATTCTAAATTCACTTTCAAAGAGCAGCTTGTGTTTGGTAATCAGAATCTTCCCCCTGAAAATTCGTACAAAGAAAATTTAAACTATTTTGATGCCTCAGCCGGATTGTTGGTTTATTCATCGAAAATATGGGGAGGAATATCAGTTGACCATTTATTAATGCCAAATAT
>Ga0154360_1295_pt6 | contig 11578 bp, 6 predicted proteins | sample RifGroA2_FD_115888 | JGI IMG/M metagenome (GOLD analysis project Ga0154360, IMG submission 115888) | Bacteroidetes bacterium GWA2_30_7 | reverse complement strand
AAGGAAGAACAAGTTCATTAACTTCGGGAGTCGTGTTTTTTTCAACTTCATCAACAACAACAGGTAACAATAATAATGTTATTACAGGTTGTGATATTAAAAGTGGTTCGTCAACTGCAACTAATATGATTTATTGCATAGGTTCAAGTGAAGCAATAAACACAGGTAATTCGATTCTTAACAATAATATTTATGATTTCTGGAGTAATGTACAGGATGCTAACGGTATTCTTGTTGATACAAACAATGCAAATATGGTAATCAGGGAAAATAGTTTTTATCAGACTTCTGCACGCACTACTGCTACAGTAACAACAATGCTCACAGGAATAAAAATAAATAACACATTAAATCAGTTTGTTCTTTTTAATATTGACAGCAACTTTATTGGGGGGACTGTAGCATTTGCCGGAGGTAGCCCAATGATATTAGGACCATCGGGCAGCAATATTCATCAGTTTACCGGAATAAGTGTTGCAAATTATGGATTCGTTGCACCTTATACATTTATTAATGCAAATACAATTACTAACATTGAAATTAATTCTGCTCCAACAAGCGGCGGAGGTGGAACTGTTTTTACAGGCATAGAACTAACACAGGGATGTGCTTCAATAAGCGGAAATACAATAGGTTCAGATACTATTCCAACTTCCATTGTATTGAATTCATCTAAAGCCACTAATCTTGCAGGAATAAAATATACAGGCGATTTGGATGCAATCGGAATAGTAACATTAAATAAAATAGGCGGAATAGAAATAGCTGCTTCAGGTGCTACTATTGCTCATAATTTCTATGGAATACAAATGGCTAACGGTGTAAATACAATTCTTGGCAATACAATAGGAAGTGCAACAATGGCAAATAGTATTTACAATAAGTCTTCTGCAAACAGTATTGTTAATCTGAATAATGCAACTTTCGGTATATATGTAAGTGCCGGTATTAATACAATAACTTTAAATACCATTGCGAATATTACTTCATCAAACATTAATACTATTGCAACTGTAATAGGCATCAACTGTTCAATTCTTGCTACAGTTCAGTGGATTGACCATAATCAAATTTATAATATAAGCTCAAAAAGCCGTTCAACCGGAAGTTTTGGATTAACTGCTGCTGCAGGAATTCAGGTTGATAACTCTCTTAGCAGATTACTTTTATGGAATAATAAAATTTACAATATTATTGACTCCAATGCAACATCAGTAGCAACCGGAGTTATTGGTATCAACCTTATAGGTTCGAGATTAACTACACTTAATCAGAATATTATTCAGGGATTAAATAATCTTTCTACATCTGCAAATGCTTCGATTATTGGTATTACAAATAATTCTGACTCGGTTATTTGCGACAACTCGGTGATTAGGCTCGGATTGAATGATGATGGAACAGATATTACACAAGGAGTTACAAAAATGTATGGAATAAGTGATAATAGTACTAATTCAAATTCAATGTCGAAATATTATTTCAATAGCGTATATATTGGTGGAAGCGCTGTAAATTCAGGAAGCAATAAATCGGCTGCTTTTTACCGTGAAACATCGTCGGTGGATTCGGTAAAATTAAAAAATAATATTTTTGTGAATGGCAGAAGTAATTCCACTGCAACCGGAAAACATTATGCTGTTTTAGTTAATAATGCTGGCAATATACTAAGCGATTACAATATTTATCAAACTACTGGAACCGGCGGTACACTATTTGGAAAAACTGATGCTTCGGCAACTGATTATTCTTCGTTAACGCTTTGGCAAAGCTATGCTACTGCACAGGATATAAACAGTTTAAATGGCGACCCATTATTTCTGAATCAAGATGCAGCGTTTGATAATACCAGCAATTCAAATCTGAAATTACAAGTTTATACAATTGCTGAGGCAAGCGGTGTTGACATTGCTCCCGATACAGTACCTACTGATTTTGAAAATAATAACAGAGCAGGATTAACTCCTGTTGATATTGGTGCTGATGCCGAAGATTTTTCATGTCTTAGTTTTATTGCAAATATAAATTCTATTGGGACAAGCACTTGTGAGGGCGATAGTATTTTACTATTTACAAATGCCGGAAATGGAGACACATATCAATGGCTGCTTAATAATTCTCCTGTAAGTAATGCTAATTCTGTAACATATTATGCTGTTTCGGGAGGAAATTATCAGGTAGTTAAAACATCTGAAATTGGGTGTATTGATACATCGGATGTGTTAGCTGTAACTGTTTATCCACTACCAACGGTTTCGCTTACTGCTGAATTGGACTCAACCTGTATATTTCAAACCAGTGATGAACTTACAGGTACTCCAGATGGCGGAATATATAGTGGAACAGGGGTTACAGGAAATAATTTTAATCCATTAGCTGCCGGAGAAGGTACGTTTATTATAACTTATGCATATACTGATTCAAACGGATGTTCAAATAATGATTCATTAAGCATTTATGTAGGTTTGTGTCCTGGTGTTAAAACAATTTCAAGTGTAAATTCAATAAATATTTTTCCAAATCCAACCTCCGGAAAATTTATAATTGAATCATCAGGCAACATTTCGGGAATTGAAATTGTAAATTTATTGGGAGAAACTGTATATAAACTTGAAGAGAAAAATAACTCTCAAAACTTTTCAAATAAGATTGAACTTCCAAACATTTCTAATGGAACTTATTTTATTAACATTCAGGTTGATGGTAAAAGATATTTTAAGAAAATTATTATTAATAAATGATGATAAAGAGAGATTGTTAAATTGTTAAATTGTTACATTGTTGAATGGATAATTTGGTGTAACTTAGTGCCTTTGTGTCTTTATGGCAAAAAAAAAATCATAAATATCAGCGTCTAATAAAATTATAAAAAGATGAAAAAAGTATTAATAACCGGAGCGGCTGGAAACTTAGGTGGCTTATTAGCTGAGTATTTAATTGACACAAATTTACATCTGAATTTAATGATTCATAAAAAAGATATAAATCAGAAATTGAAAAATTCATCAAATGTAACTGTTTTTAAAGCAGATTTAGCCAAAAAAGATACATTGATTTCTGCTTTAACCAATGTTGATACTATAGTTCATTTTGCAGGGATTTTATTTAAGCATAATCCAGAGAAATTTTTACCGGTTACAAACACCAAATACTTCAAAAACTTATTAGAAGTGGCTGTTGATTGCCATATTAAAAGAATTATTCTTATCAGTTTTCCTCATGTTGAAGGAGAAACAACTCCCGACAATCCTGCAAAAGGAATTTTAAACGGGAATCCTGTCTCTATGCACGCAACTACAAGACTTGAAGAAGAGAAATTATTATTTGAATCGGGCAATAAAAATAATTTTGAAGTTATTTCATTACGGCTTGGAATGGTTTACGGAAAAGGTATTCTGATGATTGACGCAGCAAGATGGTTTGCAAAGTACAATATTTTAGGAATTTGGAAAAAACCAACGTGGATACACCTGATTTCAGTTCACGATTATTTAGAAGCTACAAAACAAGCTATTATAAAAGAAAATATAAACGGAATTTATCATATTGGAGACGATGGGAAGCAAACTTTGCAAGAATTTTTCGATTCTGCAACCGAACGCTGGGGATATAGAAAACCTGTAAGAATGAATGTAAATATAATTCTATTTGTTGCAAAAATATTTGAATTATTTTCTTATTTTTTCGGAACAAAAAGTCCTTTAACAAGAGATTTTATTAAAATTGGAATGGTTTCATATTATGGCGATACTACCCGAATGAGAAATGAATTAATCAAAAAATTAAAATATAAAACTTATAAAGAAGGGATAGAGACGTTATAAATTAAGTTCCACTTTTCACATATTTTTTTTTAAATCTATTTCATGGCTTGACAAATCGTTTTGGAATCGTTGGTTTATTTGGCTAAGTTTGCTTCTGTTGAGAAACTATAATGCATTTTTAATGAAAAAAATAATTCATATTTCAGCTTATTTATTTTTAATTTTTGTTTCATTTAATATAACTGTTGCACAAAATAACTCAAAAGCTGATAGTTTATTAAATCTTCTAAAGAATTCTAAAGAAGATACAAATAAAGTAATATTATTATCAAAATTATGCTGGGAATATCAGCGAATTAATTTAGACAAAGCTGTTGATTTTGGAAATCAGGGTTTAAAACTTGCCGAAAAATTACATTTTATTAAAGGACTAAGCGTTGCCAGTACTAATATTGGTGTAGCTTTTTGGTACAAAGGAGACATGAATAATTGTAAAATTAATTTTCTAAAAGCACTCGAAATAAATTTACAATTAAAAGATACCGAACAGATTACAGCAAGTTATATGAATATTGGAAATTTGTTTTATGGTCAGGCTGAATACGATAGTGCATTATATTATCAGGAAAAATCGCTTAAAATGAAGCTGAAATCAGGTGATAAAATAGATATAGCAAGAAGTTATAATAATATTGCTCTGATATACAGCGATAAAGGCGATTATCCAAAGTCGCTTGAATATCATTTTAAATCGTTAAAATTAAATGAAGATGCAAATAGTAAAAAGGGTATTTCGTATAGTTACAACAATATTGCAAATGTATATTTTACTCAAAAACAATATGATAAATCGTTAGAGTATCATCAAAAGGCTTTGAAAATCAAACAAGAACTTGGCGACGAACTTGGCGTTGCAATGAGTTTTAGCAATATTGCCGGAATATATTCGGAGTTTAAGCAAGATTCGCTTGCTCTCGAATATCATTTAAAAGCTCTTGAAATAAGAGAAAAATTTAATGATGTGGTTACTTTGGCACATAGTTACAATAATATTGGATTGTTGTACGAAAAATGGAAAGATTATAAAAAAGCTCTTGATTATCAATTAAAAGCACTCGAAATACGTAAGGTTATTAATGATAAGGAAGGATTATCAAATAGTTATATAAATATAGGTACAATTTATGGATATACCAATAATTATAAAAAAGCTAAAGAATGTTTCGAAAATGCTAAAAAAATATCACTTGAAATACAAAATATAGAATGGGTTTCAGAATCAATTGAAGGGTTATCAGATATAAATGCTCTTGAAGGTGATTATAAAAATGCTTATCTGAATTATCGTGAATTTAGGAAAATTACCGATTCACTTTTCAATGTTGACAGAAGTAAACAAATAGCTGAAATGGAGACCAAATATCAAACAGAAAAAAAGGAACATCAAATTGAAGTTCAGAATATTCAGCTTGAGAAAAAAGAAATTGAAACAAAAAAACAACGCATTCTGATTTATTCATTTATAATCGGATTTATAATTATAATAATGTTTTCGGTATTATTAATAAGAGAATATTTAGCAAAACGTAAAGCAAATATTAAGTTGGCTTTTCAAAATGTAGAAATTTTGCAAAAAAACGAAGAAATTACTTCACAACGCGATGAAATTGAGGCTCAGCGTAACACCGTTGTACTTCAAAAAGAGCATATTGAAGAAATTCATAAAGAAGTTACCGATAGTATTAATTATGCACTGAGAATACAGCAGGCGATGCTCCCCGATTTAAGTCCCAAGCCCCAAATTCCAAGTCCTAAAATTCAAGTCTTGGAAAGCGAGAAAGTGCGACATGGAGAAAGTGAGAATGAGAACCTGCACACCTTACCACCGTCTCAATTTCCCAATGTCACACTTTCACAAAGTCTCTCTTTCGACCTTTTCGTTCTTTTCAAACCAAAAGACGTAGTAAGCGGTGATTTTTACTGGGCAACAAAAGTCGGTGAACATGAAATATATGCAGTAGCCGATTGTACCGGACATGGTGTTCCGGGTGCTTTTATGAGTATGCTGGGAATCAGTTTTTTGAACGAAATAATTTTAAAAGATAAAATAATTACTCCTAATTTAATTCTTAATTTACTTAGAAAAAATATTATTAATTCATTGAAACAAAAAGGCAGTACTTCAACAAGTTCTGTTTCAGAAAACATGAAAGATGGGATGGATATTAGCCTCATTGTGATTAAGACCCAAGTTGAAAGTGAGAAAGTGAGACAAGGAGAAAGTGAGAACGAAGCAGTTAATAATCAATCATCAATAAGCATTTCGACATTTCGAGAACCTCAAGCAAGCTCAATGCTCCGCAATAATCAATCTTACAACGCACAATGGGCTGGAGCAAATAATCCGCTTTGGATAATTCGTAGCAACAAAGAGATACCACCTTTTGAAAAGGTGGCATCTCTGGAGGAAGTAAAGCCTGATAAAATGCCAATTGCCACATATCTAAAAATGGACGATTTTACTAACCACGATTTAATATTGAATAAAGGAGATATAATTTATTTAATGAGCGATGGTTTTGAAGACCAGTTTGGTGGACCAAATTTTAAAAAATTCAAATCTAATCAACTTAAACAATTTTTAATTGATAATGCCGAACTATCTATGGTTGAGCAAAAAGAGGCATTGGAACAAAATTTACTTAATTGGAAAAACAATGTTGAACAAACAGATGATATTACGGTTTTAGGACTTAAAATTTAAAACTGTTATTTTTCAGATAATTCTGAATAGTTTTTATGGTTTTTTACAAAAAATTGATAAACTATACTGTAATTTTTTCTTTCGGGATATGTATAATTTATAAATAATTCATTTATATTTTTCTTTCGCTTAATTTTAAATTTAGAAACATTGGCATAAAAACTAAAATGAGCTTTTATTACTGCAAGGAAATTTGAAAATTCAAATCCAAATAAAAATTTTAAACCTGCAATTCCGTCAAGAGTGAATCGAAAAAACATTAAAGAAAAAAAATTCTTATTTTCTAAATTTTTGTAAAGCAAATAGAGATTATTTCTAAAATTCAGATATGTTTTTCGGGGATGATTCATTGCTAAAGTTCCTCCACCAACATGATATATACGACTTTCGGGGCAAAACATGATTTTATAACCCATGTTTTTTATTCTCCAGCATAAATCTATTTCTTCCATGTGAGCAAAAAAATTGTTATCAAGCCCCCCTGCTTTAAAATAAATTTCTTTTCTGATAAAAAGACAGGCACCTGAAGCCCAAAAAATACTTTCAAGATTATTATATTGTCCGTTATCTTTTTCGATTTCATTAAAAATTCGTCCTCGGCAAAATGGATAGCCATATTTATCAATAAAACCTCCGGCTGCACCGGCATATTCAAAATAATCGCGTTTGTAATAATCCATAATTTTGGGCATACAGGCAGCAATATTTTTATCGGAATCCATCAATTTCAGTAAAGGTTCAATCCAGTTTTCAGTTACTTCAACATCGGAATTTAAAAGTACAAAATATTCTGAATCAATTTTTTCAAGAGCTTTATTATAACCTTCTGCAAATCCAAAATTTTGTTCAAGTAAAATAAGATTTATTTCCGGATGGTTTACTTTAAGTTCATTTACAGATTCGTCTGTAGAGCCATTATCTGCAACAAATAATCCAACATCATTTATTGATGAATATTTAACAAGAAATGGGATAAATTCTTTTAGATATTTTACACCATTCCAATTTAATATTACTACTGCAAGTTTATACATTTTAAAAAAATATGCCGAATTATTGTTATTACTAATTAGTGTACATACATAATGTCTAAAAAAACAAATTCAATAGAACACTGATGACACGGATACGACTGATTTACACTGTTTTTTACCTGTGAATATCCGTAAAATCTGTGTTATCTGTGTTCTATTATGTTACGGACAAACTTAAGGTATTAATTTTTGCCTTCTTCTTGTAATTTTGTTTTTACTACTTTATTATTTTTAAATTCGGCTTCGTAAATTACAACTCCCTTACTATCGAAGTATTTTACTTTTCCGTTTTTAAGTCCGTTTTTATAACTTGCAATACTTTCCATTACTCCGGTATCGTACCAACTTTGCCAAGTTCCTTCGGGTCGTTCGTTTAAGTATTGTTCGCGGCGAATTTTAACTCCTTCTTGATTAAAATACGTCCATGAACCATGTTTTTTTCCGGCTTTAAACATTCCGCTTACATTAATTTTTCCATTTTGATAAAATGTAATATATGCTCCTTCGTTAACAGTATCTTTAATATTTTCTTCGAGTCGCATTTTTCCATTTTCGAAATAATATAAGCACTTTCTATCACGAATGCCATTTACATAATTAATATTGTAACTTAATTGACCGTTATCGTGCCAAGCCTTCCAAATACCGGTCATTTTGCCATTTGTAAAACTGCCTTCCATTTTCTTTTTTCCGTTGTCGTGCCACGAAGTCCAAAGTCCTTCTTCTTTTCCATTTATAAAATCGCCTTCGTGGTCTTTTTGTTTGTTTTCATAATATACCAGCCAATGTCCGTTTTTAATTCCTTCGGTGTAATTGCCTTCTTTCCAAACATTTCCATTACCATACCACCAAGTCCATAAGCCCGACATTTTATCGTTTTTATAGTTTCCTTCATTACCTTTTTTTCCATCGGTTCGCCAGTATGTCCATAAGCCGTCCTGAAGGTCGTTAACGAAATTTCCTTCGATATCGAGTTTGCCATTATCAAGCCACCAAGTTGCTTTTCCGTTCTTTTTTCCGTTGGCAAAATTTATCTCAGCTTCCTTGTTTCCGTTTTTATTCCATCGAATTGACAATCCATTTCGCAAATCGTTTTTGTAAATATCTTTAGATGATGGTTTTCCATCGCTATACCAATAATTCCAATCTCCTTCTTTTTTTTCGTTTGTTAAAGTTCCTTCAAATTCTTTCTGACCACTTTCAAACCATTGAGTGTTTTTACCAGATTCGTAATTTAACTCACTTTGTTTTTTTCCGCTATTATACCAAGTTTCCCATTTGCCTGTTCGTATTCCATCTTTATAACTGCCTTTCGAAAATATTTTTCCATCAGAATAGTTATAAAACCATTCACCGGTTTCTTTTCCGTTTTTATATTCACCTTTTTCTTTAATATTTCCGTTTGAAAAAAAATCAAGTACAATTCCGTTTCCGTTTGTAACAGTTTGTTCGCCTATTAAATTCCAGAAATTTAGAAATTTATATTTCTTGTCGGGAGAAAAATACTTTTCTGAATGTTTTTTTCCGTTACTGTAAAATTCTGACCAAAGGCTGTCTTTTATGCCTTTTTTGTAATAGCCATTGGTTTTTAATTGACCCGATTCGAACCACTCCGAAAATTTTCCATGCTGAATATCTTCTACAAAGTCGGCTTCGTTTTCTTTATTTCCGTTTGAAAAAAAATAGGATAGTTTTCCGTGAATTAATCCGTTTTTATAATTTGTTTCCTGTAGTTTTATTCCTTTTTCGTCCCAGATTGTCCATTTACCATGCTCTTTACCAACAAGATTCATAGTTCCTTCTCGCTTTTTCTTTCCACTTTTCCAATATTCTGTAATAGTTTGGACATTTTTATCCCATTTTTCCTCATAAGTTACAGTCTGAGAATACAAAACATTGACTGATAAGATATAAATAACCAGAAATAATTTCATAGCTGACGATTTTTTACAAAAGTAAAATCAAAAAAATAGTTCAAGGGTTTTCTTGGTAAATAGTTATTTTATTTTTTTTAACAATTCTGCGAAAATAAAAAAAGCCACCCAAATTGCTTCAAGTGGCTTCCTTTAAAAAATTCAGTATAACTATTTATTATAAATAATTTTATACTTCACATTCAAGTCTTTATTGTTAATGTTTATGAAATAAATCCCTTCCGAATATTTTGAAAAATCAACAGCTTTCATAGAGGCTTTTGAATGATTATCGTTGGCTTCATAAACTTTCTGTCCTACTGTGTTTTCAATAGAAATATTTGCATTTATCAATTCCTCTCCAAAATATATATTTATAATTCCATTTGTAGGATTTGGATAAATATTAATATCCTGATTTACAGAATTTTCAGAAACAATTGTTGCAACAACAAAAACACATGAAGATGTTGATGTACAGCCATTCTGATTAATAATAACTCCATAATTGCCATTTACTGAGGCATTGTAGCTGGTTCCTGTTTCGCCTGGAATTGCTTGATTTCCATTATCACAATTGAACCATTGATAAGTTGCACCAGCAAGACTTGTTACAGAAATAATAGGGTCGGCTGCTGTAATTGTATAACTTTCAACTACATTAACTGTAATTATTACATCGTTTGACGTTGTAGTTTGGTCAACTGGACATGATAATGAAGTTGTCATTTCACACGTTACAATATCTCCATTTGCTAACGAACCATTAGTATAAATCGGATTGTTTGAGCCAACATTAAAGCCGTTTAAAAACCAGTTGTATATTGGTGTTCCTCCATTTATTACAGTTGCAGTAAATGTTACAGTATTACCTTCGCAAATTGTTGTTGCATCTGCATCAACTGTTACAGATGTTGCAATTAAAGGATTTACATTTATTGACAATGAATTTGATGTTACTGTCGGATTTGTAGCACACGATAAAGAAGTTGTCATTTCGCACGAAACTACATCGCCATTTGCAAATGATGAATTTGAATATAAAGCACTGTTAGTTCCAACATTAGCACCATTTAATAACCACTGATAAGTTGGAGTTCCGCCATTTGTTGGTGCGGCAATAAATGTAACCGAACTTCCTTCGCAAATATCTGTAGAACTTGCAGCTATTGCAATATCAGGTGTAATTGTTGTTCCAACTGTAATTGTTTCAGAATTTGATGTTACGGTTGAAACAGTTGCACAAGCTAATGATGAGGTCATTTCACAACTTACAACATCATTGTTTGCTAATGCATTGTTAATATAAGTGTCGCTATTTGAACCAACATTAGAGCCATTTAATAACCACTGATATATTGGAGTTCCGCCATTTACGGACGTTGCAGTAAACGTTACAGAATTTCCTGAACAAATACTTGTTGAACTGGCTGAAATGGAAATAGCAGGAGTTACAATTGCTCCGACTGTCATTACAATAGAGTTTGAAGTAACAATTGAACTTGATGCACATGCTAACGAACTTGTCATATTACAAGCAACAACATCTCCATCGTTTAATGCTCCATTTGTGTAACTATTACTGTTAGTTCCAACGTTAGTGCCATTTAATAACCACTGATAAGTTGGTGTTCCACCATCAGTTACAGAAGCATTAAATGTAACAGAAGTTCCAAAGCAAATATTTGTTGCACTTGAGCTAATTGAAATTGCAGGATTTACATTCGCATTTACAGTAATTGCAATAGCATTTGATGATACATTTGGATTTGAAGCACAAGATAATGAACTTGTCATATCGCATGAAACAATGTCTCCATCAGTCAATCCTGTACTTGTATAAGTATCGCTATTTGTTCCAACATTTGCTCCATTTAAAATCCACTGATAAGTTGGGCTTCCTCCATCAGTAGGCATTGCTGTAAATATTACAGATGTTCCTTCGCAAATATCTGTAGAACTTGCCGAAATTGAAATTGCCGGTGAAACATTTGAACTAACAGATATAATAACTGAATTTGAAGTTACTATTGAACTTGATGCACATGCTAAAGACGAAGTCATTTCGCAGGAAATTACATCAGCATCGTTTAATGTTGAATT
>Ga0154360_1292_pt2 | contig 11648 bp, 5 predicted proteins | sample RifGroA2_FD_115888 | JGI IMG/M metagenome (GOLD analysis project Ga0154360, IMG submission 115888) | Bacteroidetes bacterium GWA2_30_7 | reverse complement strand
AACTAACATAATGACACAGCTTGAAACAGAACGAATTGTAAGTAAAAATATTTTCGGACAATACCTTGCACTTAAAGATAAAGGAATCGACTACGACATCAGAAAAGATATTTACGAACGAATGAAAACCGTAACTTTCAACGACTTTAAAAAGTTTTACGAATCAAAAATTAAAGGTCGGGAGTTTACATACCTTGTAATTGCCGATAAAAACAAAATTGATATGAAAGCACTTTCGGCACTTGGAACAGTTCAGGAATTAACGATGGAGGAGGTTTTTGGGTATTGAATAAAACGATGATTGTATAAATTTAGCAAATTAAAGTGATTGGTTGTGTTTATATAGATGTTAGCCTACACATGTAAAATGATTAAATCAGTAGTTATAATATTCGTTATTTACTCCTCCTTGGCAGTTTTCGGTCAAAACAACAACGGCTATTACATAAATAATTCAGGTGACACCGTTAATGTTTCCTTCAAAATTCCTATTTGGGGTGGAGCTATTAACTTTGTTAAGATTCAAAAAAGTATAAAGTTTACTGACCAAAATGGAACTACTGTAATAATAAAACCGGATAGTGTAATACTTTTTACAAAGTTAATACTTTTTAATACGCAAAAACAATTCAAATGTTTTATTGGGTTAACGTAAATTTAACGCTTACTCCGAAGTTTGTATTTGCACTTGGATAAGTGGTTGATACCAGAGGCTTGTTAATGGCTTTGTCGAAAAAGAATCTTATGTTAAATCTTTCACTTAAAACATAATCTGCTGAAAGTTTTAATGTTATATTATTCATTCCGGCAGTAGGAACATCTATATCTTCTTCAATTTTTCTAAGCACTGTAATGTTTTTTCGAATAGAGAAATCTGCTCTTAAATTTAAGTCGCTTTTATACTCTTTTTTATTTCCACCACCGGCTGAAGAAATATAAAATTTAACATCTTTAAAACGATAACCCGCACCAATAACATACTCATCTGTTGACATATCGGTAAGTTGATTATTTGAAAATGTAAGTGAAAGGTTTCGAGATTTTTTAATTTCAAACTTGGTCGATAAGCTATTATTCCAAATCATATCTATTCCGAATAGTGGACCAAACTGCTCACTAACTGAAATAGAATTAATTTCGTTTTCGGGAATAAAATTGTCTTGTAAATCGCGGATATAACATAAAGCATCTCCTTCGCCTGTAGTCTGATCTACCCATTGAAGATTAGTAGTGAAAGAACCAACACTATAAGTTGAACGATATGAATGACTTATATTTACAGATTTTAAATATTTTTTTAAAAAATTAATTTTCGACAAACCATCGTAAGTTATTCTCCAGTTTGGTTGCATGCGAATTGCTTCGGGGAAAGCTGTTAATGAAATTTTATCGACATTTCTATTTGTATAAGCGGCTAAAAATGCAGGAATCATAACATCCTGTGAGGTTTGATTGTATCCGTCCGGAAAATCATTTCCATCTATATTAGATGCATCATAATAAAGTGATTGATCCACACGATTATTAGAATTTTCTCTTATAGTTGCCAATCTTTTAGCAATTGTTAATCTGTTTTGTTTAAATTTCTCGAATGTATCTGAAGTATAATCGCCTTTTTTGCCTTTTTTTTCAAATGCCGAACCCCAAGTAATAACTGACATGCTAAAATTTCCAGAAATCGTACTGTTTAAGACTTCAAAATCGCTATTAGTTTTTGCTTTATAATATTCGTTTATATTTTCGGTTTTGCTGTGCGTGGCATTAAGGTCTATTTTCATACCTTTTATAGGCTCAATGTTGCTTCTAAAATTCCAATTTTTAGAAACAGTCATTGTATAAGCATTATTTAATATCGAATCGTTTGATATCCAGCCATTACGTGCAGCATTTTTAGCAAAATCTCTATCTTGCCAACCTAAAATAAAAGGAATACCTGGAGCCCAAGAAGAGCCTATATCTTTCTTAAACATTGCAGAATCTGGATGATAACGTTCAGAACCAAAAAATTTTGTTTTAGGAAGATAACCTGGAAGTAATGTTCCATCATTTTCTGAATAAGATAACGATACATTTTTAACTCCCATCATTACAAGTAAGGTGTTGTCTATAACTAGTTTAAATATACTTGGTTTCTTTTCTTTATTTCCGGTAACTGTAATTTTAACTCCATCGTAATCTTGTGTTGTTTTGAACTTAATTTTATTTTCATTTACTATTTCAGTTTCACCGGTTACAGCTTTTCCGGCATTGTCTATGGCTGTTACCTTAACATCTTCAGTTCCTAATTTGTGGTTTATAATTTTCGGAGTGTTTGCTTTTAAATTAACTCCATCTTTTTCGAAAGTAACCTTTTCGGTTTTAATTTCTTTTTTGTTTTTTGTTTTCTTTGAGCTTTGATTTAAAGTATTGAGATATTTAATTTTATTGTAAAGATTCAACATATTAACCTGACCATTAATTTGAGCGGTATTTCCATTTTTTACAGTATTTCCAAGCTTAAAATCTTCTGTAGTAATAGGACCTGCCATCCAATCATAAGTGCCGGTATATCTTGCAGATATATTCATCCAGTTAAAAAGTGGAATTTTATTTATTGGCAATGTATAATTTACATTTAATGTTTGATGATATTGTGTTGTTCGACCAAATTCGGGCCAATTCATATTGTCCCAAACAGTTTGCTTCCAGTGTTTATATGTTAAAGTATCTTCAAAGTCGGTTCCGTCGTCGCGTTTATCAACTCTGCCTTCGGGTTCATCAATTCTACCGGTATTTGTAGCTGAAAAATCCATTTTCAAATTTTTGGTTAGGTTATATTTAAAATCGTAGTAACGTCCCCATAAAAAGTTTTTTCGGTAAGATGAGGGCATAATATTATCGGGATTACTAATATCGCGTAATTTTATTGCATTATAATCTCTGTTTAAATCAGTTCTGAATGATATTTGAGTTGGAACTAGGCTAAAATTGAAGTCTTTAATAATTTTCCAAGATTTTCCTTTAAATGCTTTTGATTTTTGTAGTGGAGTTATTTCTTTTGGTGTAGTCGAATAGTTATATGCCAAACCGCCTCTGTAATTTTTTAATAAATTAGATTCGGTACTAATGTTACGACTGAAAGTTTCGCTATATGAATAATTTAAGGCAACATTTCCTGCATCCCAAATTTTTGGTTTAGCAGATACCTGATTTACTCTAACGTTAGTGAAATTTATACTTTTTCTTCGTGTATATTCAATTGAGTTTTTTCTTATTGTATCTTTTTGCCCTTTGGTATCGGCATTTTTTATTGCATCTTTTAATGTAATATCGGGGTCGAGAGGATAGTACTGAGGTTTTTCAAATCCTTCGGAAAATCCAACATACATCGGAACATTTATTTTTGCTTTTTCGGGAAAGAATTTTCCTAATTCGAAATTAGATGAAATATCGTATTGATTAATTTCTTCTTTTTGGCGTTCGTTAACTTTCTTTTCGATGCTGCCAAAGCCTGGTTTACTGGTATTTCCGGCTACTGTAACTGTTCCAAAATCGGCTAGTTTTGTTGTTACTCTTGCATTTGCAGCCCATCCTCCTTTTTCGTCAAAATCGGACATACGAAGTTCATTCATCCATACCTCAACACATTTACCTAATCCGTCGTCATTAAAATCTTCATTATTTGTGTATTTACTTCTGTTTCTGATACCTATCATTATAGTTCGAACGTTGCTAAGGTTAGGACTTCCAGTAATTGTAATTCTATTGTTCCCTTCAAATGATGTAAAAGGTGTAGAGAGAGTAATTGTTGAACCATCTTGACGCATAGCTTCGTTTCTGCTATTTTTTACAACAGTAAGATTTTCAAGCACTATATTGAATCTATTTGCTTCGGGCCAAACTATATCTCTATCTGGTTCGTCTTTATCATCATTATTGTTATAAACGCCCTTAAGAGTAATTTGAAGCGGAATTTCATATTCGTAATAATTATTTGTGTAATCTGAGCCAAGTCTCATAAAAGCTGAAACCTCGTTATTATCTAATGGAATACCTTCTAAGGCTTCGGCATGAACTTCCATTATAATTCTCTTATATTGGCGTAAATCAAGGTCGGCATTTTTGTAGGCAGCTCTGGCATCGCCATCGGCAAGTTCGCAAACTTTTAAAACTATAGATTGTTCGTTAAGTTGCCTTAATGCAGGATTTGTAGGGTCGGTAACTCTATCAATTCCAGGTGGTAAAATATAGTTTACAGGAGTTTTTGTACCATTTTCTTCGATATTAACAGCAGAAATATCAAATGCAACTTTTTCGGCTTCAGGAATAGAAAATACCGGAACGGCCTCATTTAATGGGAGTTTATATTTTCTCCAATCGCCACGAACTAAGTCCAAAGTAGCAAAACGCATAATGATTTCTTGTTCAAATCCTTTTAAAAATAATCGAATAAATCGGATTGATTTAAAATCGGAAATTGCACCAACGGCTTTTTCGTATTCAGCAACAGGAACTTTAAACTGATACCAGGTTACGTTACTTGTTAAGTTATTCTTAAAAGTGGCTGTATGTTGAACTTTATCGGTAATATAGTTTTCGCCAACTACCATATTTTCAGGTTTAATTTCAATTTTGTATTGAAAATAATTTTCTGATTCGTTAAGTGTGTTATCTCTATTAAAATCCTCAATATCAGGCAATGTACTACCTGAAGTTTGGTAATTTTCAGACGATTGAGCATCGGTAGGTGAGTTTCCCTGAGGTAGATTAAAACGCTTGTATCTATCAAGAATTCCAAGCTGCTGGTCGTCGAAATCGCTACCTCTGAAATAGTGAAAATTATCGTTTGATGGGTCGTTTGCTGCTGCCTGATATGCTACTGAACCTTCTCCAAAAGCACTTCTAATAGCGTCTAAATAAGCATGATACCCTCCTGATGAGAAAAATGTTCTTTCGTCTTCGTCACTTAATCCATCAATACCAACATCCTGATAAGGTCGGGCATCTGCATTATTATCAAATGCATTTACAAGAGATTGTACTTTAGGAACTCTACCCCAAATAGTTGTATCAACATTAACAACTTCAGCAGATGAAGGAAGTCCGTTTTCGAACGATTTTTTCGAATCTTTTAAAATATCTTCGGAAATATCGCCTAAGTTTATATATAACTCACCTCCAGCGTGGTTTGTGTCGTCAACAAATGGGTCCATCATCCAAAACTCAACAAATTCGATGTTTGCAGCTTCAAAATCACTTGTTTCGATTTTTCTCATTATACCGCCCCATCTTGATTTTGGGTTTAATAATTTTCCATCAGAATTAATACCCGATGAATAAGCTGTTGGGTTTACATCAAAATTATATGCACCTTTTTCTTCGGGATAAAAAGCTAAATTTATAACTGAAATATTTGTTGGAATATTATTTTGAGCATCTTTGTTTGGGAAAATTTCTTTTTCAAACACTTCTCTAACAAAATGATTTGATTGCATATCAGGATTATCGTTGATATATTTTGGTGTAGCAGAATTATTTCTAAGGAAAAGTGGGTCAATAGCATACCAAGCAAGTTTTGCTCTGTTAAAACCATATCCGATTGAATCAATAAAGTTTCCTTCGGGAAATAAATCGGGTTGTTTTTGTGGAGTACTAGCCATATACCAACCTCCATAAGAGTGTATATCCATTGAGGTTTTTGTTCCTTCAAAATCGTCTATGTATGCGGTTCCTGCTTTATCGATTGCTCTGGAATGTCCGGGAATTAGGTGAGCAAATTCCCCATTAACAACTATTGATGACATTTCTTTTGTTTCGAGAAATGGGAATTTATCAATAATTTTTGTAAGTAACGGAACATCAGTTTTGTAAGTGCCATCAAATCCCCAAATTGTATTTGAAATTGGTTCGTCGCCAATATTAACTTTTTGTGTAAGTGGTCGTTCGGTTAAGTTTAAAATAGTTGCTCCGAGCATAAAGTTATTAGAAACTTTATAATCTAAGTGAGTTCCCATTAATGTTTTGCTTTGCATACTCATCATCGAATTACTTTCGAGCGAAATCTTTATTGGAGTACCCGATTCGAGTAATCCGGTATTTATAATTTTAACACGCCCTAATGTATAGTCAACTGTATAGTCAATATTTTCGTCAAGTTTTCTGCCTCCGGCTGTTACAACTACAGAACCCTGAGGAACATTCAACGCATTTAAAGGAATTTCTGAACTCGACGATGATTGATATTTTCCTTGAAGGAAAAATTTATTTTTTGAAGCTATTTGCTTTGCAGTACTTTGAGTAGAATCGTACAATTCGGGGAATGTATATTTTTCGGCAATTAATTGGTCTCCTATTTTATATTGCAAATAATCGCCAAACGGCTCCAAAACAGGAAAAATTATTCGTCCATTTGATGTTGTAACTGTATAACCGTCAACAAAATCGAACTGCCCATCGGGATAAGGGTCTGATTGAGAATTAAGACGGTCGAGGTTTAATACTTGAATTAAAATTTTATGATTAATTTCTCCATCTGAAATATAATTTACAGCTTTTCCGGTTTTATCGTTTTGATACATAACTTGCATTTCGAAGCCATCGGCTTTAATTTGATATGCACCGATTGCATAAACATTTTTCATCATTAACCTCCAGTTTGGAAGACGTGGAGTCAGCGAAGTTCCTTTAATTAATTTCAGAATTAAAGTTTGAGGAGCAGGAACACCGGAGTTTGAAAATTCCCCAACCCTATATGTTTCACCACCAACAGTATATTCATAAGCAACTGCAAGAATTTCGTCAGAATTTAATGCAGAATTAAGCGAAATATATCCTAATTTTTCGTTTATAGAATATTCTGAAGGTGAAAGTTTGCGGGCATTTTCAATTTTTTCGAAATCTTTTCCACCGTTGAAATTTGTACCAATATCACTGAGTGTGCTTAAAACCGTATTTATATTTCTAATGTTACTGTTGAGTGTAACTTTAGAATAAACATTGTTCAATTCATTACGAGGATATTCTCCATTAATTTCTTGGCGAAAATACCCTGTACCTGCATCGTAAGACGAATAAATATCACTTGATTTTTCAGCAAGGTCTAGAAATGCAACAATATTTCTGGATTCTTCAAAGTTGCCCGATTTATTTGTTACCCAAACTTCAACTTTTGTAATATTAATTCCGGAATTAATTATAGGTAATGTTTTAAGTGCCTGTTCGTAATGATTATAAAAATAGTGCGATAAGAAAAAATGTTTATTAGCTTCGTAATTATCACCATAAACTTCAAACTCGTTAGTTTGTGCTCCACCTTGCACTTCAATTACCTGAGTTTTTCCTTTTTGTTGCGAGAAAATACTTGTTACAGTTAATTTTCCAAACTGCAATTCAGTTTTAATTCCAAATAAGCTTTGACTTCCTGTTATTAATGAGCCGGTTAGAGGGAGATTAACATTACCTGCTTCTATTTTTCTAATTATTTCATCTTCTTTACCTTCGTAAGCCAGATTCATTTTGTTTTCAAATTCAAAAGTTGCTTCGGTATTGTAGTTTGTGGCAAGTTTCATTTTATCGCCAATCTGACCAGTAACGTTCATTTGTATTTTTTCTTGAAAATCGAAAGTAGTGCTTCGACGTTGTTTCACAGGCAATATTGGATTATCAATCTTATTGATTTGTAGTCCGAAAATTAATTCTGCCGAACCTTGTGGTTTAATATCAATTGTATTACTTCCAAAAATACGGTCAAAAACTTCGCCTCCAATATGCAATTTTGGAATTATTGATGATTGATATTGACCACTTTCGCTACCGGCACGTTGTTTCCAATAATTTTTCACACCTTCGTCAAAATCATATTTTCTGTACTCTTCAAGAGTCATCGAATTTGGATTTCGATAATTTTTTTCACCGATTTTTTCTTTGAATATATACTCATTAGTAACAGGGTCGTACTCAACTTCCGATTTTATATTTTTTGGGTCTTTCAGATATAACCCCGATTGTTTGTTTGAATTAGAAAAAGGAAATCCATCTTCTTGATTAATAGGATATTTTAAATCTTTTGAAGTATCAGCAATAGTACTATCGGGAGGTAGGGAAATGTTTGAAGTTTGAAGTTTGAGGTTTGACACTTCGAGTTCCCTCAGTGCAAGTGTTTGAGGTTTGAAGTTTGAGGTTTGGGACTTGAAACTTGGAGCTTGATTATGATAAGGATTTATTTCTGCATTAGAATCCCATATTGCAAACCAAAGGAATACAGACAGAATAAACGAAAAAGTATATTTTATAATTCCTCTCAAATGTAAAGAAGTTTGAAGTTTGAGGTTTGAAGTTTGAAGTTTGTCTTTACAAGATATTGCCATTCAGGAGTATATTTCTGGAAGGCAATCTGTTTTGAGTTTATAGTTTGAATTTCGAGATTCATTTTTACATTGTTTGTCGTTTGTGGTTGCAGAAGCCGATAAATCACTACATCTAAATGTATTACATGCTTTTTAAAGCTTCTTTAATAAGTCCTTCTACAGAGATTTGATTATTTTCTGCAAGAATCTTATCTACAATCTTTTCGGATATATTTTTTGGAAAACCTAACATAATTAATGCAGATAACGATTCGTCTTTAATTGTATTGTATTTTCCAGTAAAAAATTCGTCCGAAACGGATGTTTTAGAAATTTTATCTTTTAAGTCAACAATTATTCTTTGAGCTGTTTTTAAGCCAATTCCCTTAACTCCTTTCAATACATTTACATTGCTTCCGGTAATTGCCATTTGTAATTCTGACGGATTAAGCGATGATAAAATCATTCGGGCAGTATTTGCTCCAACTCCAGAAACTGTATTTAACAATCGAAACATTTCTCTTTCAGATTTTTCAAAAAAACCGAAAAGCAAATGTGCATCTTCCCTAACAACCTGATGAACATACAACTTAGTTTCTTTATTTACTTCAAGCATTGTATAAGTATTTAAAGAAATCAGAATATTGTATCCTATTCCACCACACTCCAATACAGTATGTGCGGGATTAAGTTCAGATACTTTACCAATAATATATTCGTACATATTACATGTTTTTCAAATTCGGCTAAGTTAATCAAAAATTGAAAAACTGAAAAAATTAAAAAAGATGAAACATCCACGACTTTAAAAGACACACAATTTATTGCGATTTTTCGGGAAGAGAGTGATTATATCTTCGATGAAAACAAAGATTTAGACAGGATTACAGGATTAACAAGATTAAAACGACAAATCCTGTAAATCCTGTCAAAAAAATATAATCGGATGAGAAAAATCGCTAATCAATAACTCACCGACAAATTCCTCCATTTCACCGATTTTCAATTTAGAAACATCATTTGTCGCCGTATGTTTGAACAAAAATTTAAAATTAATTTAAAAAATTACGATTATGGAAACAAATGATTATTTTTATTGCAAAACAAAAAAGATGAAAAAGTTAGTTTTTGGTGTCTTAATAGTCTTAGCCGGACTTCTGCTACTTGGCTTCAATACAGGGTTATTAAACGAAGATTATAAGCACATTATATTTTCGTGGCAGATGCTTTTAATTGGAATTGGAATAATTAATATTGTTGGTAAAGATAATTGGACTGCCGGATTAATACTGATTTCGATAGGAACTTACTTTTTACTTCCTCATTTCTTCGATTTTGAAGTTAGAAAAGTTTTTCTTCCAATTCTTATCATATTTATTGGGCTTGTTATACTTTCTAAATACTTTTTTAAGAAAGATAGTTATGTGTCGAAATGGGCTAATAGCCGTTCAAACGACACATTTGAAGCCGGTTATATTTTTGAAAAAAATATTTTTGGCGGCGGAAAACGTTCATTCCAACATGGCGAATTTAAAGGTGGAAAAATTGAATGTATTTTTGGCGGTGGCGAAATTGATTTAACTCAAGCAACTCTAGCCGAAGGCAATAATGTATTAGAATTAAACCTAATATTTGGTGGTGTAACACTTTTAGTACCTGGCGATTGGGTTATTTATAATGAAGTGTCGGGAATACTTGGTGGATTTAACGATAATCGTAAAAATATAATCAGTAGCGATACTAAAAAAGTGCTTTACTTAAAAGGTTCTGCGATATTTGGTGGAGGCGAAATTAAAAGCAGATAAAAATGCAACATCCTTTTTTAACAAATAAAAAATCTCTTACTGTTTACTTTTCTATATGGAGCATGGTGTTTATGCTCCATTTTTTTGTTTTAAAACTCAATTATAATCAAAATGTTATTGCCTCTTTATTAGATAGTTTTGTTTCAAACTTGCTTTATTCAATACTTGGACTTTCTATCTGGTTTATTATACAATATTACAAACCCGAAAAATCAAAAATATTCAATCAGGGAATAAATCATTTTACTGCATGTATATTTATTATTCTGATTTGGTTGGGGATAAGTATTCCAATGTTGAAAGCAATATTTGAAGAAAATGCTTATTATATTGATTTTGTTATAAGTTCGGTTCCATGGCGAGTAATTAGCGGATTGTTCTTTTACAGTATTTTATCACTTATTTATTACCTTTTTATTTACTATAACAATCTTCAGGAAAAATTAATAAGCGAGATTAAGCTAAACGAAAAAATAAAAGAAGCCGAACTAAACATGCTAAAATCACAAATCAATCCACATTTTTTATTCAATAGCCTAAATTCAATTAGTTCATTAACAATTACTCAGCCCGAAAAAGCCAGAGAAATGATTATAAAACTTTCTGATTTTCTTCGATATACTATTTCGCAACCGGCAGATAAAATGCTTTCGCTTAAAGACGAACTCGAAAATTCAAAAAAATACCTCGAAATTGAACAAACCCGATTTGGAAGTAAGCTGATTATCAATTATATTATTGATGAAAATTACTCTGAAATAAAAATTCCGGCAATGATACTTCAACCAATTTACGAAAATGCAGTAAAACATGGAGTTTGCGAAAGCACCGAGCCAATATACATAATTACAGAATGTTCGATTAAAGATAACTTTTTAAATATCAGCATTAAAAACAATTTCGATTCTGATGCTAAATCAAGAAAAGGCGAAGGGCTTGGATTAAAAAATATTTCAGAGAGATTAAAATTGATTTATAATAACGACAAATTGCTTAATATAATAAAAACTGAAAATTTGTTTGAAATACAGCTTTTTATACCAATTGTAGAAGAAAGAAATTAGAAAATAGATGTTAGAAATTAGAAAATAGATGTTAGAAAATATTGGATAGACCCCTTGTTCGTCATTGCGAGGTACGATAGCGAAGCATTCCGACCTTTTCGGAAAGCAATCTTTTAATAGTGCATAAAGAGTTAAAATAATTATATCCCAAATAAGAAATGAAACAGCGAGCTTTAATTTTAGACGACGAAGAACCTGCCAGAAATATCATAAAGCATTATCTTTCAGGCTTTGATAATATTGAGATTTGTGGCGAATTTGCCGATGGATTTACCGGTGCAAAAGAAATTAATAATTTGAAGCCCGATTTGCTATTTCTGGATATTCAAATGCCAAAACTTACCGGATTTGAAGTTTTAGAACTTATTGAATATAAGCCAATAATTATTTTCAGCACTGCTTACGACCAATATGCAATTAAAGCTTTTGAGGCAAATGCAGTAGATTATTTATTA
>Ga0154360_1144_pt1 | contig 11672 bp, 4 predicted proteins | sample RifGroA2_FD_115888 | JGI IMG/M metagenome (GOLD analysis project Ga0154360, IMG submission 115888) | Bacteroidetes bacterium GWA2_30_7 | reverse complement strand
CTTAACGATTTTTCATAAAAATCAATAGTAGATTGATATTTTCCTGAATCATAGTATGTTATGGCAATATCGTTAAAAATTTCAGAAACGCCTGCTTTATCTCCTGCTTTTTCTTTTATAACTAACGATTCATTAAAATATTCTAACGCTTTATGCCTATTTTTTTGTTCTAAATATGCGTTTCCAATATTTGATAAAATTATTGCTTCTTGAGTTTTATTGCTTGATTTTCGAGCTTGAGCAAGTTGATTATTATATTCTTTTATCATTTCAGCAACAGGTAATTGAGTAGTTGTAGCTTCGGTTGAATTTACATTATTTTTTGGTGAATCCGATTTTTTTAAACTGTCGGATTTACTTTTATTATCTGTTGCAGTATTTGTATTTGAAACTAAAGCTGTTGATTTATTTTCTTTTTCGGTATTAACACTGGTTGATTTTACATTTTTAACAGAATTTACTGAAGATTTGTCTTTACTTTCAACATTTTCAGTTTGTTTAGTTTGATTATTTGCGACTAATAATTTATCAGCGGCAATTTTTTCATTAATCAATTTATCAACTTGTGCGATTTTTTGTTTAGGAACTGTATTTCCTGGAATTAACTTATCTGCTTTATTATAAAACTCTTTAGCTTTTTCATAGTCATTTGTTTTCAACGATTTATCGCCGTTTGCAATTAATTTATCAAAATTATTTTTCAATTCTGTTTGTTCTTTTGTTTTGGTTTCGGCAATTAAATTATCAATTTCTTTTAATTTGTCGGTTGCTGTTTTATCTTCCGGCTTAATACTCAGGGCATCATTAAATTGAATTTTAGCATTTTCGTAATCTTTATCTTTTATTAAACTATTTCCTGTTGCAATTGCAGTTTTATATTTTTCTTCAATTTTTTTCTGTTGAGCCTCGGCATTCGATTGCTCTTCAAATAAGGTTTTACATTTTTCAATTTGTTGTTTTGGGTATTCTTTTTCGGGCATAAAAGAACTAGCCTTTTGATAAGCTTTCTCGGCTATTTCATATTTTTTATCGTTAAATTGTTTATCCGCTTTTTCAATTGCTTTATTATAAGCATTTTCGGCAGTAGTTACTTTTTTAATTTCTTCGATTTTTTTCTTTGGATAGTTTTCTTCAGGGAGAATTTTTGTTGCATTATCGTAAACTAACCAAGCATCTTCGTTTAAATGATTTTTTAATAAGCTATCGGCTTTTTGAATCTCCACATCGTAATTAGATTTTAATTCCTTATACACTTTTAATTTAGCTTTTTCAACTTTTGAAATTTTCTCATTTGGGAGAGAGTCTTCGGGTTTATAAAGTTTTGCCTTTTCGAAATAACTTATTGCTTCATCAAAAACTTTAGCTTGTAATAATTGTTCTCCTTTTTCGATTGATTTTTTAAAAGCTTCGTTGTCTGACATTGTTTGAGATAAAAACTTTTTTGATTCAGAAATCTTAGTAATAGCAACTTTTTCTTTTGGAAGTACAGTTATAGCGCTTTGATATTTTGCCATAGCTTCTTCATATTTTTTTTCAGCAACTAGCGCATCACCTTGTGCAATTTTCTCGTTATATTTTGTTTTTTTTAGTATTTCTAATTCTTTTTTATGATTATTAAATTCGGGTTTAATTTTTTCATTAAAATAATCAAAATCAAATGCTAATGCTTCTTCATCGTCCCAACGTACAATTTGAAATGCTTTTTCAAATATTTTAGTATTTAGTCCTTCAAAGTTCTCAGTAAGAACAACATCACATTCCTTTGTATCATAAAAGTTATCTAACTCATAGGGAGGTATTTTTGTATTAATCAAATATTTTTGTGAATTTAATCCAGGTTTGGAAAATTCTACAGTATAGTTCTTTTGCAATTCTAAAGTAATTTCGTACTTACCATTAGATTCTGTAGCAGTTTCTTGAACTTTCTGCTCGTTTAAAAACGTTGCAATTATAACTCCTTGAATATTTTTATTATTAATATCGGCTACTTTTCCAGATATTTTTACGTTGCTTTTCTTTTGAGAATATAAAGAATTATTAATCCCAATAAATAAAACAATGATTATTAATGCTGTCTTTAATGTATTCATAATATGCTATATAAATAATTGATAAATATAAAAATATTATTGAACTATTTAATTAATTTTTGAAAAAAAATATTTTTCTACTGATTTAACTTCAATAATAAATGCTCTTAAAAATGCAAAAAATAGAGATTTGTAGATTAATTAAAACCTAAAAGATTAACTCTGATTTGCCTATAAATGTGATAAATATGATAAAATAAATTGATTTTTATAAATAAAAAGCACAACGAATAACTCTTTCATTAGATTATTAAAAAAAATGACTTGTAGATTTTAGAAAAGACTCTAATTTTTCGTAGCTTCAATTATTTTATAGAAAATTTCCAAAATAGTTTATGAAATTTTCAATAATTACTATTTAAAAATTATTATATCTTTGTGTCTAACGAAATATTTTAATCAATTTATATGAAACATATATTTGCATTTATATTCTTGATAATTTGCACATTATCATATTCTCAAGAAAAAACCCAAATTGACAAAAGAGCTTTGAATTATTACTCCGAACAAGAGATAAAAGAAATGCCAGTTTCAAAAATACTTCAAACAAATTATTTATTCAGAGACTCTTATATAATTCCTGACGAATTTAAACAATCATTAAATTCTGAAAATGTAGATGGCTTTAAATTAGGTGCTTTCAGAAAAGAAAAAGAGAGAGTAAAGATTAATATTGATATAGAAAAGGAAGAAAAAATAACTTCAAATAAATATGTCATTTTACTTTCTTACGAAGAAGTCGATAAAGCTTTGAACGAAATTAAAGCTAAAAACCAATAAATATCAATCTTTAAGACCAATATTATGATAAAAAATATTTTTAAGATAATAATTATTATTATATTTTCTTGCAATTTTGTTAAAGGTCAGGTTACAATAATGCAACAAAATTTTGAAAATGCAGGAAGTATTCCTTCAGGCTGGACAAATGAATATGTTAGTTATAATATTGACTGGATTGGTAATACTGGAGGGTATAATAGTTCTAACCCCACTACTGCACATGGAGGAACTTATAATGCAATGTTTTATTCTGATTATAAAGGAGATAAAACTAAACTTGTAACGTCTGTTATTAATTTATCGGGATATATTAATTGTCAATTAAGTTTTTGGCATGCACAAGTTAATTGGGTTGGAGATCAAGATAGTCTGAAAGTATATTATAAAACTTCACTTGGCGGTTCGTGGAATTTATTAGCAAACTTTAGTACAGAAGCAGCTACATGGACATTACGTTCACTGGCGTTACCAAATCCAAACAGCACTTACTACATTGCATTTGAAGGACATGCAGAATATGGCTATGGAGTTTGTATCGACGATGTTACAGTTACCGGAACCCTTCCATCAAGTGGTCCTGATATAATTCTTGTAAATTCGGCTAATAATGGAAGTACATTTAATACCTGCAATGCCGAAGTATATGATAATGGTGGAGCAAGTAGTGATTATACAAATAATAATAACTATACTATTACTATTGCATCAACTAATGGCGGATGTGTTAGGGCTATTTTACAATCTTATAACATTGAATATAATTACGACTATTTATATTTTTATGATGGACCTAATACAACATATCCCCAGATTGCCACACGTGTTCATGGATATCCCTTTATGCCAGGTACGACTATTAATAAAGAAGGAAGCACATATTATGCTCAATCAGGATATTTAACAATTAAGTTTACTAGTGATGGAGCTACTGTTGCATCTGGGTTTAAAATTAAAATAGATTGTCCACAAAATTGTATCGCTCCATCTTGTGTTAATTCAATTCCTGCTTCAGGATATTGCGAAACAGCTACTCCTATGTGCGATTTTAATGGTTATTGTGGTGGAACAAGCACTGCATACCCTGCCGATCACGAAGAATTGGAATCTACAACTGTTAATCCGAGTGGATTAAATATTTTTTGTGCAGGAATTGAACATAACTCATGGTTATCTTTTGTTGCAGATTCTACTACTTCTGTATTAGATGTCTGGGTTAAAAATTGTACAAATTCTTATGGTGTACAATTAATGGTTTTTGAAACTGACTGTAGTTATGGAAACTTTATACCAAAATCAAATTGTTGGACTCCTTATGAGGTAGTTAGTGGTCAAATAATTGCAAATAACCTAACAGTTGGGGATTCTTATTTAATTATGGTTGATGGTTTTGCCGGCGATTATTGTGAATATACTTTTTCGGCAAGTGCAGGAGTTAATGTTGCAAGTGCAGGAACTGATAAAACTATTTGCGAAGGAGAATATGCATCAATAACTGCATCAGGGGGTACAAGCGTTTCGTGGACTGCAAGTCCTTCTGACCCAAGTTTAAGTGGGCAGGAATCGAATATGTCGATTACTGTATCACCCGGACAAACAACAACTTATACAGCCGAAGTTTGGGGAAGTAACGCTCTTTGTTCAGAACCTGCCGATGTTGTTGTTTTTGTAAATTCTGCATCAGCCGAATTTACCGGTTTAGATAATGCTTATTGCTCAAATAGTTCAGCCGTTTCACTTTCGGGAAATTTTGCAAGTGGTGTTTTTAGTGGAACTGGTATTTCTGGGAGTACTTTCACTCCAGCTTCTGTTCCTCCTGGAAATGCAAACGTAACATATACATATAATTATTCTGTTGTTACTGTTTTTTCTGATGATTTTGACCCTTCTCCAAATGCTGGTTGGGTGCATGGCTCAACTGCATCAGATTCATGGATTACAGGAAAACCCAAAGGAGGTAATGGTTCAAATACTAATGCAAATTCAAATCCAGACCCATTAATTGACCATTCTTCAGGAAATGATAATAATGTATATGGACAAGGCTTAAGTGCGTCAACAGGAGATGGTTTGGGAGGATATTATAACAGTGCTTCAGAATGGCTTAAAACTCCTGTAATTAATTGTTCAAATATTTCAAACACAACTTTAAGTTTTTGGCGTTGGGCTAATTTTGAACCAAACTACGATCCTGCTTATGTTAAAGTTAGCACAGATAATACAAATTGGACAACAATAAATACTGGTGACTTTTATCCACAGGATGACCATTGGGTACAAAAAATATATGATATTTCGCAATGGGCTGATGGGCAATCAACTGTATATGTCAGATGGAGTGATGCAAACGATGTTTCTCAAACTTATTCTGGTTGGAATATTGACGATGTAACTGTTACAGGAGTTCAATCTGGTGGAAGTTGTGTAAGTACTGATGTTCAAACAACTTATATTAATCCAACACTATCTGCAACTATAGCTACAGGGACTACAATTTCTTGTTATGGAGCAAGTAATGCAACTGCAACTGTTACTCCAACTGGCGGAACTTCGCCTTATACATACATTTGGGGTAACGGACAAACTACAGCAACTGCTACAGGTTTAGCAGCAGGAACACATTATGTTACAATAAACGATTCTTATGCTGTATGTCAATCTGTTATAAAAAATATTACTATAAGCCAACCTTCTGAAATTAATCTTTCTACTTCTTCAATCGCCTCAACTTGTGGCAATAACAATGGTTCGGCTTCTGTTTCTGCTTCTGGTGGTACTGGTGCTTTATCAATTTTATGGAGCACTGGAGCAACAACTGCTACTATATCGAACATCCCTTCTGGCAGTTATTCTGTAACTATTACGGATGTAAATGGTTGTACTAAAGCCACTTCAGTAAATTTTAGCGATGCTGGTGCACCTTCTGCAAATATAAATTCATCTACAAATGTGAATTGTTATGGGGCTTCTACTGGTTCTGCTACTGTTACTGTATCTGGCGGTAGTGGGAGTTACACTTATGCATGGTCTGGAAGTTCTTCAACTACTGCAACTGCTTCAAATTTAGTTGCTGGAACATATTCTGTAACAGTTTCAGATGGTAGTTGTACAGCTCCTGCTTCAGTTACAATTACTCAACCGGCAGCAGCACTTTCAGTTTCAGTTTCATCACAAACAAATGTTCTTTGTAATGGTAACTCAACTGGTTCTGCAACTGTTTCGGTAACAGGTGGTACAACAACATATTCATACTCATGGCAAGGAGGAGGCACAACTGCCTCAAAAACAAATCTATCAGCAGGGACTTATACTGTTACTGTTACTGATTCAAAATCGTGTCAGGCTACACAAATGGTAACTATAACTGAACCTACACAATTGACAGTTTCAATATCATCACAAACTAATGTTCTATGTTATGGTAATTCAACAGGTTCAGCAACAGCAAATGTAACAGGTGGGACAAGTCCTTATGATTATGTTTGGTCAACAGGCAGTTCTACAATTAATACATCATCTTTGAGTGATATGGTAAACAACTTAACTTATGGCACTTATGGCATTTCAATTCAGGATGCAAATAGCTGTACTACAACGTCATCTGTTACAATAACTCAACCAACTGCAATTTCGGTTTCTTCAACTGAAACAATTACAGATGTTGTATGTTATGGACAAAGCAATGGTTCTATTTATATTTCGCCAACCGGTGGAACTCAACCATACACTTATGTTTGGGTAGGTCCAAATAGTTACTCGGCTACTAATGAAGATATTTCAACATTAATCGCAGGTAATTATAATTTAACTTTAACCGATAATAATGGTTGCAAATCTTACAATGGATTTACAGTTTCGCAACCAAACGAACTTGATGTTGTGCTTACAGGTTCAAGTGTTTCATGCAGTGGTGGAAGTACTGATATAAATTCGTCAGTTAGTGGTGGAACTTCACCTTATACTTATTTATGGGCTGAAGGTCAAACTTCTTCATCGTTAACGAATGTCAGTTCAGGAACATATACTTTAACAGTTACTGATGCAAATAATTGTAAATCAAATTCAAGCATCACAATAACTCAGCCAACACCATTAACAGTATCATTATCAAATAATAATATAAGTTGTTATGGTGGAAAAACAAATATAAATACCACAGTTAGTGGAGGAAATTCGCCTTATACTTATTTATGGTCTGGAGGACAAACCACTTCTTCATTAACTAATATAACAGCAGGTACTTATTCTGTTACAGTTAAAGATAATTCAAATTGTACCGAAATAAGTTCGATAACAATTACACAACCAACAAATGCAATTATTTTATATACAACTACAAATGTAAATTGTTTTGGAGAAAGCAATGGAGCTATAAATATTTCAGTTACAGGAGGAACACCTACATATACATATAATTGGAGTAATGGAAGTGTAACTCAAAATCAAACAGGTTTAGTTGCAAATTCATATACTGTAAGTGTAACTGATGTAAATTCATGTATTTATGATACAACTATAGTTATTTCTCAACCATCGCAACTCACAGCAAATGTTACAGGAACTAATGTAACTTGCAATGGTGGAACTACTTCGGCGACAGTTTCAGTATCGGGTGGAACAAATCCATATACTTATTATTGGAGCAATAATCAATTATCTGCCATAATTTCTAATATTTATGCAGGAACATACTCTGTAACTGTTACAGATGACCACAGCTGTACAATAACAAAATCTATTACCATTATAGAACCTACCGAAATTATAATCGTACCTACTATTTCAAGCAGTACTTGTGGGAATAGCGATGGAGATGCAAGTGTTACAGTTTCCGGAGGTTCTGGTCCATATAATTATTTATGGTCAACCGGAGGTACTTCAAACTCTATAACTGGATTGTCATCAGGCACTTATGGCATTACAATTACCGATAATGCAAATTGTACAAAAGATACTACTCTTGCAGTAAACGATGCTGGTGGACCAAGTGCTTATATTAGTGATACTACACATGTTACTTGTAGTGGTAATCTTAATGGTGCTGCTACTGTTACAGTTTCAGGTGGGACAAGTCCTTATACATTTAATTGGTCTAATGGTAGCAATATTAGCTATATAACAGGAGTTTCAGGAGGTATTTATACAGTTACAGTTACAGATTTAAACGGATGTAAAGCCAATGCAGCGATTACAATTAGCGAACCCGCAGATTTTCAAATATATACAACTCCATATAATTCAACTTGTAACGGTTCAAATAATGGTTGGATAGACTTAAATGTTTCCGGTGGAACTTTACCATATACTTTTCAATGGTCAAATGCTTTGTCAACAGAAGATATTACCGGTTTATCGCCAAGTAGTTATCAGGTTACAATAACAGACGATAATGGTTGTATAACTACTTCTTCTGCAATTACTTCAGAACCAAATCCAATTGTTATAAATAACTCTTTCAACAATGTTTCATGCAATGGATTGTCAGATGGTTCAATTAATTTATCAGTTAATGGAGGAACAAGTCCTTATACTTATTTTTGGTCGAATGGTTCTACGCAAGATAATTTGACTGGTCTTGGTTATGGAACTTATGGAGTATCGGTTACCGATTATAATAATTGTCAAAGCAATTCTTCAATTACAATTACTCAACCTGACTTATTAAGCTATACATCAACTAGCTCAAATGTTTCTTGCTTTAGTGGTTCTGATGGAAATATAAATTTATCTGTAAGTGGCGGAACTACACCATATTCTTATTCATGGAGTAATGGTCAAACTAATTCTGTTAACTCGAATTTAATTTCCGGCACATACATTTTTACGATTACCGATGATAATAATTGCACTTCAACAGGAACAATTACTGTAACTCAACCAGAAGTTTTAGCAACTAATATTACACCAACAAATATTACATGCAACGGTTTTGAAAACGGAAGTATTAATATTTCAATTTCTGGAGGTACAATTCCTTATTCATATAGCTGGTCTAACGGATTTAATTCACAAAACATTTCAAGTTTAGACGTTGGAACTTATACTGTTACAGTAACTGATAATAACCTATGCACTTCAGTTGTTTCATCTCAAATTTCTCAACCAAACGCATTGACTAACAGTAATATTTCTCAAAATGTTAGTTGTTACGGAAAATCAGATGGCTCAATAGACCTTAGTATAAATGGTGGAACTACGCCTTACATTTACGTTTGGTCGAATGGAGAAACTACACAAGATATAAGTAATGTTATTGCAAATATTTATTCTGTAACTATTTACGATTCAAATAACTGTATGTCAAATTCAACTGTAACAATTAGTCAACCAAATTCAATTACATATTCAGTTGCTAAAACAAATATTACTTGTTATGGTTATATCAATGGTGCAATTGATTTAACTATAAATGGCGGAACTTCACCATATAGTTATATTTGGTCGAGCGGTGAAACTACACAAGATATTTCAGATATAGCTTCGGGTTCTTATACAGTAACTGTAACAGATGCAAACAATTGTGATATTACAGCTTCAGTATCTATTTCTGAACCTGTACAAATAATTACAAGTATTACCGGTAACGATGTTACTTGTAATGGATTATCAAACGGTAACATAAATTTGACAGTTTCTGGTGGTTCTCTACCCTACTCATATTCATGGAATTATGGACAAGTAAGTCAGGATTTATTCAATATTGATGGCGGAACCTACGAAGTAACGATTACTGATAGTTATAACTGCTCAAAAATTGAAAGTTATACAATATATGAACCGGGAGCAATTGTACTTTCATCAACTTCAACAAATGTTAAATGCTATCAAGGAAATGATGGAACAGCAAACATAACTGTTGTTGGCGGATTGCCTACATATACATATACATGGTCGAATGGTTATGCAGGAGCTAACACAACAAAATTAACAGCTGGTACTTATACAATAACCGTTACAGATTTTAATGGTTGCGAAGCAATTACTTCATTAACTATTACTGAACCAACTTTATTAGCAACATTTATTTCATCTTCAAATGTTAGTTGTTTTGGCTTTAATAATGGAACTGCAACTGCAAATACAGTTGGGGGAACAACACCATATAATTTTTTATGGAGCAATGGAAATACTCAATCAGAAAATCCCTCATTATCTCCTGCAACTTATTATGTTACAATTTCTGATAAAAATAATTGCAACATATCTGATTCAGTATTAATAGCTCAACCAAATGCACAATTATTGGTTGCAATTAATAATTATACCGATGTAATTTGCTTTGGAAAATCGAATGGATATGCAATTGCTGAAGTTACAGGTGGAACTCAGCCATACACTTACAACTGGGATGATTCTAAAAATCAAAAAGATTCGTTAGCAAACAATTTACTACCAGGCACATATCAAGTTACTGTTACTGACGCTAATTCTTGCCTCGACACAATTTCCTCAGTTACAATTGCAGAAGCCGGAGAAATTAAATACAATTATATTTCTAACCAAACTTCTTGTAATGGAAGTAAAGACGGAAGCATAAGTGTAAGCGTTTCGGGCAAAGAAAAGCCTTATACATATACATGGAACACAGTCCCTGTATTAAAAGACTCAATTATTAAGAATTTAGCTTATGGAACTTATATTGTTACAATAACTGATAAATACAAATGTTTTGTATCTGATACAATTACGGTATTAAAACCAGATAATATTTGTCTTGAAATTCCAACTTGTTTCACTCCAAATAGTGATGGAGTAAATGATAAATTTGAAATTAAATATTCTGAACTTTATCCAGATATTCATGTCGAAATATATAACCGATGGGGAATATTAATGTTCAAATCAGATGGTTATTTAGAAATGTGGGATGGAAGTTATAATGGAAAAGAACCCGCAATTGCTTCTTATGTTTATATTATAACTCTTGGTGATGGTTCAGAAACTTTAACGGGGTCGGTAAGTATTGTGAAATAAAAAAAAGTTTGGATTAAGTTTTTTTTTTAAATAGAATATATTTATTTTCTAAAATTATTTCAGATATCGCTTATTTTCACATCATATTCTTGTAAAAAAGATAAAACAGTTTTTTAATACAAGCTAAAAGATTTAAAAATTTTTTGAAGTTCTCTGACCTTAAAAATAGTGAGGTTTGAATTTGGAATATGACCAATTAAGAAATTTTTGCTACCTTTAAGAAAAAATAAAATATGGAAAGAAAAATTAATTTACATATCGAAAAATTACCAGAAGGTTATTATCTGGCAACTTCCGATGATATACAGGGATTAGTAGCTCAAGGACGGACAATTGCCGAAACATTAGAAATTGCCAGAGATGTAGCAAAAAAACTGATTGAAGCACAAGTAGATGAACAAATGAAAAAATTTAGTCCATTTACCGACCGCTTCGACTATCCACTTGTAATTGGTATTTAATATGGGGCGTTTGTCGGGATTTCGGTATCGCGAAATAGTAAAGATTTTAAAGAAGTTCGGTTTTGAATTTTATCGGCAGGCAGCAGGAAGCCACGAGATTTGGTATAATCAACAAAAAAATAAATTTACAACAATTCCAAATCATTCTGGCGATATGCCTGAAGGAACTTTACGAGCAATTTTGCGACAAGCTGATATTAATGTTAATGATTTTATAAAAGCGAAATAAGCAACAGCGTTAGATTGTTTTCTTTGAGTTTATTTAATATTTCTGCCTCACTTTATTTATTGTTTTAGGACTCATTGTATCAATTTTATTCAAATGTCTTAGCTTTTTTCAAATCTGATTCAGCACCATCAAAAT
>Ga0154360_1289_pt5 | contig 11708 bp, 7 predicted proteins | sample RifGroA2_FD_115888 | JGI IMG/M metagenome (GOLD analysis project Ga0154360, IMG submission 115888) | Bacteroidetes bacterium GWA2_30_7 | reverse complement strand
TGTTCTGCATAATTGAGCCGCGGCAATTCTGTTAGGAGCACTCCTTTTTTCCCCGCCTCTGCGTGAGGGCCAGTGATTAACAAGGATATGAATTTTTTCTCCATCTAACTCTCCGTTTACTAATAATATATCTCTGGTTCTGTATTCAGGTTCGGTAGGCATTATAAGTACAAAAGTTTTACTATCGGTAACTTTAAAATAATCTTTTCGATATAAAAAACCTACATCAACTCCACGATTATATTGGCAATCGTAATGAACAACACCATAGTTAGACGCTTTTAATTCTTTAGAGTTTGTCAAATCTAAAAGTACATCTTCGTTTTCAATTTCGGCTATACCAATAATTACCGGACCTCCACTGGTATATTCATCTCCAATTTTTGAAATTACATCAGACATATCAGAAATTTTTTTCCAATATCTTTCTCCAGTCCACACATAAGAACCTTCTGGAGTAAAATCATCGTCATTAAAATTTGGGTCGTTAATGGTGTCAAATAAATTTTCTACATTATAAAAAGCAATACATGCAATTTTATATTTTTTTAAATCTTCTTGCCCGAACGACTTATAATTAGCAAATAAAAGAGCTATTACAATCAAAAGTAGTGTTTTCATAAAATTCAGAATTTAGACACAAAGTAAACGATTACTATTTATAAAAAATATTTTTGATTAAAATATATTGATTTTTACAAATTAGAATATAAAGTTAAAAGATTAATAAAGCATTAAAGTATAGCATTTTAATTAAAAGTTATTTTTGTAAAATAAATTTATATGTTGTTTAATATCTTTTTGAAAAAATTGGAGTTTAATTGATTTTACTAACTTCGTAGTCATTTTTTAAAAGTACATAGATGATAAATAAATATATCTCATTATTAGTCTTGATGTTTGTTTTCGGCTTAAATGCAATTTCACAAAATCGCATAAGTGGAATAATTCTAAATCAGGAGAATCAAAAACCGGTTAAAGATATTTCAGTTAAAAGCGGTGCTTTGGAAACTAAAACCGATAACAAAGGCTTTTTTGAACTAAAAAACTTACCGGTTGGTAAAAATAATATCATTATTAGTTCAGATGATTTTGAACAAATTACAGAAGATTTTGAAATTTCAGAAAATGAAGATAAAGACTTAGGAACTTTTGTACTTAGAGCCAAAGGTGCTGTAAGCGAGGATTTAGAAGGAATATCAGAAGTTGACCTTGATTTCGACGATGGTAATACGGGTCAATATATTTCTGGAATTTTATCATCATCAAGTGATATTTTTGTTTCTACAGCAGGGTTTGTATTCAGTTATGCTTTTTTCAAAATGCGTGGTTACGATTCAGAATATTCCGACATTTATATGAACGGCATTTTAATGAACGATGCCGAAAACGAAAGAGCTTCATTTTCAGATTGGGGCGGATTAAACGATTTAACTAGAAATAAGGAAATTGCTCCTGGAATTTCTTCTTCCGAATTTGCTTTTGGAAATATTGGCGGTTCTACAAATATCAACACCAGAGCATCCTTAATCAGAAAACAAAACAAGCTTACTTACTCATATACAAATCGTTCGTATCATCAGCGATTAATGTTAACTTATGCAACAGGATTAATGAAAAATAATTGGGCAGTAGCATTTAACGCATCTAGGCGTTGGGCAGTAGAAGGTTACGTACCCGGAACTTTTTTCGACCAATGGGCATATTCTGTTGCTATTGAGAAAAAAATAAACAAAAAACACAGCATCGCTCTTACCGGAATTGCCTCGCCTTCGAGAAAAGGAATGCAGGCTGCTTCTACACAAGAAGTTTACGATTTAATGGGAACAAAATATTATAACCCAAACTGGGGATACCAAAATGGCGAAGTACGAAATGCTAGAGTAAAGTCTAACAATCAACCTTTTGGAATTTTAACCCACTATTTCACTCCGACCCCAAAATTTAATTTAACTACAAGTATTGGTTACTCTTCCGGTAAAGATGGTTATACAGCTCTAAACTGGTTTAATGCAGCAGACCCAAGACCAGATTATTATCGTTATTTGCCAAATTACAAGCCAATTGGAGGAACAGTTGATCCATATATAAGTGGCATTATTACCGAAAATTGGAAAACAGACCCTTCTACCAGCCAATTAGATTGGGATAAATTTTACCAATACAACTATTTGCTTACTCTTGAAGGAAAACCCGCAAACTATACTATTGAAAATCGTATTGACCAACAAAAGCAACTTAGTTTTAATTCATTATACAGATATTACCTAAATGATATTATAACTATTACCGGAGGAATATCGTACCGTAAGTATAAAGGAAGACATTATAAAGTTATGGAAGATTTACTTGATGTAACAGGCAATTCTTACTGGATAGACATTGATAAATTTGCATTAAGAGATTCTTCAGACGAAAATTTTGCACAAAATGACATTAATAATCCAAATAGGGTTATAAAGGAAGGCGATAAATTTGGTTATGATTATGAAATTTTAAACAATTTTGCACAGTTGTGGTCTCAGGCAGACTTCAATCTTAATAAGTTCGATATTTATATTGGAGCAAAAGGAAGTTATACCGAATTTTGGAGAAATGGATACATGAAAAATGGTAAAGCTCCCGAAAATTCTTATGGCAAATCGGCAAAAGTAAATTTTACTAATTATGGCATTAAAGCAGGAGTAACATATAAAATTTCGGGACGACATTATATTGTGGCAAATGCAGGATATATAACAAGTCCTCCAAATTCAAGAACATCTTATCTTTCGCCACGCATTAAGGATAATTTAGTTAAAGATCTCGAAAACGAAATAATTAAAACAGGGGATATTAATTATGTTGCTCGTTTTCCAAGATTTAAAACTCGTATAACTTTATATCAAACATATATTTATAATCAAGTTACTAATGAAAGCTTTTATTTAGATAATCCTTTATTTGGTAGCAATTCTACTTCGTTTGTAAATTTTATTTCACAAGGAATTAATAAATCTCATCAAGGAATTGAATTTGGTTCAGATTTTAAAGCTTCCTCATCAATTTCATTAAATGGTGTAATTGCTTATGGCGACCATAGATACACTTCAAGACCAAATGTTACAGTTACTTACGAAAATGGAATATATCCAGATGCATCTTACACTACTTATTTAAAGAATTTTTATGTAACAGGAACACCACAAATTGCAGGTTCTGCCGGAATAAAGTATATGCACCCTAAATATTGGTTTTTAAATGTTAATTGGAATTATTTCGGAAAATCTTATTTAAGCTTCAATCCCGATAGACGTACCGAACAGGCAACTAAAGGACTTGGCGAGGGCGACCCACTTATTGCAATAATTACTGAACCTGAAAGACTTCCCGATGGATATACGCTTGACGCATCTTTAGGAAAGTCGTTAAAATATAAAAAATATTATTTCAATATTAACTTTAGCGTAAGCAATATTCTTAATAATCAAGATATTATTACTGGTGGATACGAACAAAAAAGATATAGTTACGAAGACCACGATATATCCAGATTTCCACCAAAATATTTTTATGGAAAAGGAAGAACATATTATTTGAATTTTAGTGTAAGATTTTAAAAATGAATAAAATGAATAAATTAAATTTATTAACTGTTTTATTGGTTGTTACAACTCTATTCAGTGCCTGTATAAAAGAAGATTTTGATAAACCTCCAATAAATATTCCCACAATTGATTTCGATACTACACACATGATTTCAATAGCAAACCTGAAAATTATGTATCAAGGGGCATTAAATTTTATTGATACAGATATGGTTGCTTGGGGAAGAGTTTCTGCTAACGACGAATCAGGAAACCTTTATAAAACAATGGAAATTCAGGATGCTTCTGCCGGCATTGAACTTAAACTTGACCGTAATTCATTGTTTAATCAGTTTCATGTAGGACAAAGAATATATATAAAGCTTAAAGGCATGTATATTGGCGAATACAATGGACTAAAACAACTAGGATATAATTATAACAATGCAATTGGTCGTATGCCGGATGCTTTAATAGACCAACATTTATTTTTAGACAGTCTTCCTGGCGCACCTGTTCAGCCAAAAGTAATTAACATTAATGCAATTGACGAAGCTGATTTAAGCAAACTGGTAAAGGTTGAGGGTGTTTCATTTGAGCTTCCGGGAAGTCCTTATACAGAAGGAGATGTTACGACAAACAGGAACTTAGTTGATGCAAACGGTGTTGTAATTCCTGGATTTTTATTGCGTACAAGTAATTATTCAACTTTTGCAGCCAATTTGTTACCTGCAGGAAAAGGAAATTTGGTTGGTATTTTAAGCCGTTTTGGAAGCGATTGGCAGTTTTACATTCGCGACCTTAACGATGTTCAGAATTTTATAGTACCTACTGTATTATTTAATTATTCTTTTGCTGCAAATTCTAGCGACTGGACAGTTAAAAACGAAGCTGGAAACAACAATTGGTTTTTCTTCTCTGGTGACCCCGGAATGGCTGTTACAGGTTTTGGTTCCGATGCCCCTTGTAAAGATTGGTTAATTTCTCCGGAAGTTGACCTTGGAACTGCACCAAATTCAGTATTAACTTTCAAATCAATAATGAAGTATTCAGATTCTGGAATCACTAACCCTTTGAAAATCAAAATATCATCAAATTATACAGGCGATGTATCTACTGCTTCGTGGGATACGTTGAGTGCATCAATATCAACATCCGGTTCGTGGACAACTAATTCTGTTTCAGGATTTCCATCTAGCGGAAAATACAGAATTGCCTTCTATTATGAATCAAGTGGAACATCAAATACAACTGCTACTCAGTGGCAAATAAAAGAGGTTAAGTTAGCTAATTAGTAATTAAAGCTTCAAACAACATTGCGTTTGTTTTATTTTTAACAAGTGTTTATTTTAATAATATTGTTAGAAATATAATTTAGTATTTGATGTTTTCAATTTCATTTTCTCTTCGTCATACTTTCATCTGTTTCATTTGTTTATATATTAGTATTTGCCTGATATTGATTGATTTAAGATTATTATTTTATGCCACAGATGGTTGTTGAGTTTATCGAAACATTACACTAATTTACACAAATTTGTTTCACAGATTTTTTTGAATTTTCACAGATAAAACAACCTTTGATTGTTTTAAATCTGTGAACATAGCGAAGCGACTCACGAATGCCTTTAAAAATATGCGATTTATGAATAAAATTTGTGCAATCTGTGGCTAATATCTTCTTTATAATCATTCCCTTGTGTGCTTATTATTAATCATGGCTGTTTCATGTGTATATTTTTTTATTAGACGCTGATTATTATGATTTTTTTTGACAGGATTTACAAAGCCTGTCCCGATTTTTCGGGAATTTACAAGTTTTATCTTGTTAATCCTGTAATTCCCGAAATAAAATCGGGATAAACTGTGTAATATTATCTTCAATTATTCACTTGAGTGTCTTTTTTTGGTCGTGAATGTTTAATTTTAAGATTTTATGACAAAAAAAAAGCTGCATAATGCAGCTTCATTTTTTTAAAGAAATAATAAATTATTTCTTTTTTCCGCCTTTAGTTTTAGCAGCAGCTTCAGCAGCAGCAATCGAATCGGCTTTTGCTTGTTCAGCAGCAGCAGCAGCTTCAGCTTCAATTCTAGCTTGTTCAGCAGCAGCAGCAGCAGCAGCTTCAGCTTCAACTTTAGAAATAGAATCAGCTTTTATAGAATCTTGTATTCTTGCTTTTTCAGCTAATTCTTTTGCACTTGGTCCACAGGCTACTAAAAAAGCAATACCTGCTAAAACGAATAATTTTAATGTTGTTTTCATGGGTCTAAAAAATATTTTATTTGAAGCAAAATTATATTAAATATTAATACAAACTACTAAAAACGTTAAAAAAATATAAAACATTTTTTTTATAAATTTAGTAATGATGTAAAACCTAGTAAGTATAAGGGTTTGTGAAATATATAAAATCGAAAAAAAATATTAAATAAAATTAATTTAAAAAAAATAATTAAAGAAATCAATAAAAATTTTAAATTTAAACTTCAATATTTTTACTTTTTTCAAATTAAATTTCACAAATTATGAATAATTACAAATCAAAAACTAAAATAGTTGCAACATTAGGACCGGCATCAACGCCTAAAGAAGTTTTAAAAAAATTAATTTATGAAGGTGTAGATGTTTTCAGAATAAATTTCTCACATGGTACTCACGAGGAGCATCTCAAAGAAATTCAGTTAATTAACGAGGTACGTTCAGAAATTGATACAAAAGTTGCTATTCTTGCCGATTTACAAGGTCCAAAAATCAGAATTGGCGAAGTAGAAAACAATCATTTAGATTTAATTGAAGGTGACGAATTAACATTTATAAACGAAAAATGTATTGGCACTAAGGAAAAAATATATTTAAGTTATCCTGATTTTGCAATTGATGTAAAAGTTGGCGAATATATTTTAATCGACGACGGAAAACTTCGTCTTGAAGTTATTTTTACCAACAAAAAAGATAGTGTACGAGCTAAGGTTATTAATGGTGGAGTATTATCTTCAAAAAAAGGTGTTAATCTTCCTAATACGGCTATTTCGCTTCCAAGCTTGACTCAAAAAGATATTGAAGATGCAAATTTTGCTATCGACCATGATGTTGATTGGATTGCTCTTTCGTTTGTGCGCACTGTTACAGATGTTGTTGAACTTCAGCAGATAATTAAAAGAAAGAAAAAGCACACATGGGTTGTAGCTAAAATTGAAAAACCCGAAGCTCTTCGCGAAATTGATAATATAATTGACATGGCACAATGTATTATGGTAGCTCGTGGCGATTTAGGTGTTGAAGTTCCATTTGAGCAAGTGCCACTAATTCAAAAAGATATTGTTAAAAGATGTATAATGAGAGGGAAACCGGTAATTATTGCTACTCAAATGATGGAAAGCATGATTACAAATTTTCGCCCAACAAGAGCAGAAGCAACAGATGTTTCAAATGCTGTAATTGATGGTGCAGATGCTTTAATGTTGAGTGCCGAAACATCTGTTGGAAAATATCCTGTCGAAACAATTAATGCAATGCAAAACATTATTAACTGGTCAGAAAATCATGCTTATAGGTTTAATATTCAGAATCCTCCTCAAGATTTTTCCAGAACTTTTCAAGCAGATTCAATTTGCTATAATGCTACCCAACTTGCAGCTCAATCAAAAGCTAAAGCAATTATTACATTTACTTTTTCGGGATATACAGCTTATAAAATTTCAAGTTATAGACCTCAAGCCGAAACATTTGTTTTTACAAGTAACAAACTGCTTTTAGATAAGCTTTCATTATTTTGGGGAGTTCGTGCAATTTATTTCGACAAATACGATAATATAGACGATGCAATTAATTATACAATTAATATTCTTAAAGAAATGAATTGCATTAAAGCCGACGATATTGTTGTACATGTTGGAAGTACTCCACTACACGAAAAAGGAAGTACTAATATGTTGAAAATTAGTTATGTGAAATAATAAGTTGATGGATTTTGAGTTGTTTTTATTTAGCTTTTTCTATTTATTTATGGCAGATTATAAATCTTTATAATAGCACCTTTCGGATTGTAAATCCGAAAGGGCGGGGAATATTGCCAATTAACCGTTACAGTTACGCTTTGAATAATCCATTTTTTAATTTGCAAACAAATGCTCTGAAATAATTGATGGTGCTTTTATGTGTAAAGAGTTCTAAATTTATGCTTTTTTTAAAACTAATTTTAACTCTTTAATATAACTACCTGCCGTTATCTTTCTATATTTATGAATCATATATGTTTTTTGTGGAAAAACTAATTGTAATAAATATCGAATTTTATCAGACCATTTAGTAATCAATTCTAATTTTAAATTATAGTTTAGATTTTTCTCAATAATAATTTTTGAGTTTCCATTTTTGAAAACACAATTTATATTATAACTAAATCTGTCGAAATATGGTACAGTATCGTTTGTATTAAAATCAATTTGAATGTCAATATTATAATGATTTTTAAGAAAGTATAAAATAGGGAAAACAGCTTTAAACAGTTTGTTTTTTATGCAAAATTCGGAGATATATTTCCAGTCTATTTTGTTATTGTTTTTTGTAATTATTGAAACAATATCGTAGAGCCAGCCAAGTCGAACTAATCTATTATTAATATTAAAATTAAAATGAACGCAAAAGTGAATAATGTGGTTTTCGAGAGATAGATTTGAATTGCTTTTGCATTTCCAAAACTCCTCAATATTAAGTCTATACCTGCTGTATAGTGGTGTAATATTTCTGTGTAATTCGATTAAAGAATCTTTCTTTGCAAATTGCAAATTGTATTGCAATCCATAAGTTTCTTCAATACTTGTACGTGCAGGAATTATTGTATAACCATTTTTAAAAAAAATATTTTTTGCTGATATAATGTTTTTTTCTTCAATCAATATATCAATATCAGACATGGGTCTTAAACCAATATCTTCGTAATGATTATTGATTAAATATGAGCCTTTTAAAGGCAATATTTCAATATTTGATTCTGAAAATTGCTTTTGAATTTTATTAAGATATTCTTGTTTTATTACGTTATTTTTTATTGTAAAATAGTAATATGATTTTAATTTTTCTTGCTTTTTTTCATCAAGTAAATTAATAAGTGTTCTGTTTTTTAAATACTTATAAAGTATAGAAGTTAGTCCATGCTCGGAGCAAAACGAAATAAGCCCTTCCCAATCAACAATATTAGTTTCAACATGGTTTTTCAGAGCGTAATCATATTTTTCGACTGATGAGCCAATTAGAAAAAAAACTAATTTTTCTTCTGTCGATAAGCTTTCTATATCAAATTTATAACTCAATTATTTTAAATAAATTAATTTAAGAAATATGTTACTAATTTAATTATATTTATATGCTATTTACAATTATTTTTGCATTAATTATCAATAAATGAATTTAACAGAAATAGCCTCAAAAATATTTAACATCAATTCTGATGAAAGTTTTAACTCAATTTGTTTGGATATATTCAAATATCAATCGGCTAATAATAAGACTTATAACGATTATATTAACAATTTAAATATTAATCCTGAAAAAATAAAACATTACACTGAAATTCCTTTTTTGCCAATTGATTTTTTTAAAACTCATCGAATTTCGTGCAAACCTACCGAAGAAATAGTTTTTTCGAGCAGTGGAACTACATCTGAAATTACCGGCAAACATTATATTTTTGACTTAAATCTTTATAAACAAAGTGTTTTAAGAGGTTTCAAGCAATTTTATGGAAATCCTGCCGAATATACTTTTCTGGCATTGCTTCCATCTTATCTTGAGAAAACAGATTCTTCACTGGTTTTTATGGTCAATTATCTGATGTCGTTAAGCAAAAATAATCACGGATTTTTTATACACAATTTTGATGATTTATATAACGCTCTTATTCAAAACGAAGCTGAAAATAAAAAGACAATTTTAATTGGAGTTTCTTATGCTTTAATTGATTTTTCTGAAAAATTTGAGTTTAATCTTCAAAATACACAAATTATCGAAACCGGCGGAATGAAAGGAAAACGCAAGGAATTGACCAAAATAGAACTTCACAATTTATTATCAAAAAACTTTAATACGAAAAATATTCACTCAGAATATGGAATGACTGAACTTTTATCGCAATCATACTCAATAGAATCTGGATTTTTTCGTTCGCCTTCGTGGAAAAAAATATTAATCAGAGATGTTAACGACCCATTTTCATATTTAAACACTGAAACAACAGGCGGAATAAACGTTATTGATTTGGCAAACATTTACTCATGCTCATTTATCGAAACTAAAGATTTAGGGAAAACTCATTCTGACGGAACTTTTGAAGTTCTAGGCAGATTCGATAATTCTGATATCAGAGGTTGTAATTTGCTTTATCAATAATATACATAATCAAAAGTTAAATAACGAGTATTAAAAATCTATACTAAAACTCAAAACAGGCAACAATAACAAGTCGTAATCGTACTGCATATTACCTGTATAAGAGTTATACTTCATTCGTATAATATTTTTATGGTTTGTAATATTTTCTATATCTAAAGAAACTGTCCATGAATATTTTGCACGATTTTTTTTAAAGTTTATTCCAAAATCAACGTTATAATAGTCGTTTAATTTTTTTGTAAAATTTTCATCATTATTATAAACTGCTTTTCCGGCTAATCTCGATTTTTCCAAGTCAACTGGTTGATATCGCAATCCGCCTTTATATAAAAGTCTTGAATTAATGCCTAAAAGGGCATTGTTTTTTCGACCCACAGCCCATTCTTTTCCAATAAGGATATTACACATATAATTACCGTTATAGGCTGAATTATATTCAATTCCATCGGCTGGAATATATTTAGAATCAAACAGTGAGCCTGTAATCAGAAAATAATAAGTTTTTGTAAAGTACTTTTCAAGTGTAATATCAATTCCATAATTTTTGCCTGTGCCTTTATTTGCCAATGGAACTGTTACAAAACCTTGAGAAAGATTCAGCGTAGAAAATTGACTGCCGATGCTGTCTTCAACCGGAATATCGTATAAATGTTGATAATATATTTCAGCTTTAAAATGAAGAGCTTCGGTTATCGAAAGGTCGTAACCAAATACTGTATGAATTGATTTTGCAATATTAATATTTTTATTTGCTTGACTTTCAGTATTATTATTTGATATTTTCATCAAATACAAAGAAATAGGTTCAAGCCGAGAATGTAAACCTGCTCCAGTACTTATTGATTGTCTTCCATCTATTTGCCATTCAATTCCTAAGCGTGGTTCAAGCGACTGACGATTGTTCAGCATAAAGTTTAAATAATGCAGCCCCGAATTAATATCTATTTTATCGGTAATTCTGTATTTCCATTCAAAATAACCTTGTAAAACATTTGTGATTCCATTGTTGTGTAATATTGACCTGTTAATATTCGACTCAAAATCGAGTCCCGCCGAGAAAAGATTATAATATTCTCTACTGTAAATTAGTCCTGTTCTGATTGTGTTTTTTGAATTAAATTTATGGTTCAGTAACATTGTTGAGCGTAACGTTGTATAAGTAATCTTTTCGTTGTAAATATTATGGTCGTTAAAATTAAAGTCCATAGTATCGTTAATAAATTCATTTTCGCTGCCCATAAGCGATACAACAGTTTTTAAATATGTTTTTTTATCAGTAAACGAATAGTTGTTAGTTATACCTGTAATCCAGACATTTCCTTTGTTATACTCTTCATATCTGTTTTCTTTTTGAATAAGCAAAAGAGAATCTTTAACCGCTTTAATTCCCGAACTGCTATTTCCAAGTATTGCAAAAACAGTTGTATTTCCAAACAAATTTGAAGGTATGCTGAAGTTGCAAGCCAAATCTTGAAAAGTAGGAATAACATTTTCGTTTGATACTTTTATTCCTGCCTTATCAAGCAATGAAAATGTTGAATATCGGTAATTTATTAAATATGACGATTTTTGCTTTTTAACAATTGGTCCTTCGAGCGAAACTTCGGTTCCAATAACACTTGCAATTATCGACGATTGAAAATATTCTTCGCTTCCTTTTCTTAAATTAAGGTCGAAAACACCCGAAAAGGCATTGCCGTATTCTGCCGGAAAAGCACTTGTGAAAAAATCGGAATTTGCTATAACATTTG
>Ga0154360_1288_pt1 | contig 11743 bp, 7 predicted proteins | sample RifGroA2_FD_115888 | JGI IMG/M metagenome (GOLD analysis project Ga0154360, IMG submission 115888) | Bacteroidetes bacterium GWA2_30_7 | reverse complement strand
GGAGAAACTACTCAATCAATAACTGCAACTTTTGGTTTCAATACTGTAACCGTAACTGATTCAAATGGTTGTACAGGCACTGCAAGTGTAGATGTAATTGAAAATGCAAATCCAATACCATCAATTTCTGGAAATTTAAGTTATTGTGCAGGTTCAAATACAACTCTTGATGCTGGTTCATTTAGTTCTTATTTATGGTCAACTAGCGAAACTACCCAAACAATTACAGCTACTGCCGGTCAGTATAACTTAACAATAACTGATGTAAACGGTTGTACTGGTGCAACAAGTGTTATTGTTACAGAAAATGCTATTCCAACTCCTTCAATTACCGGTTCTTTGAGTTATTGTGCAGGTTCAACTACAACGCTTGATGCAGGTTTATATACAACTTATACTTGGTCAAATAGTGAAACTACTCAAACAATTATTGCAACTGTTGGAACATATTCAGTTACAGTTGAAGATGCAATTGGTTGTATTGGTATTTCATCAAATGTTGATGTTATAGAAAATGCTATTCCTATTGCTTCTATTTCAGGAACGAATGTTACTTGTAATTTACAAGCTGATGGAACTGCTGATTTAACTGTTTCTGGTGGAACTACTCCATATAATTATATGTGGAATAATGCTGAAATTACTCAAGATATTAGCGGTTTATCAGCAGGTGATTATAATGTAGTTGTAACAGATGTAAACGGATGTAGTACTTCTGCATCTGTAACTATAAGCGAACCAGATGCAATACTTTTAAGTTCAGTTATTGTTCCTGAAAGTGCAGGAAACGACGGTTCAATTGATATAACTGTTTCTGGAGGAACAACTCCTTACTCTTTTATTTGGGATAATGCTGCTACAACAGAAGATTTAACAGGACTTACTGCTGGATTCTATAATCTAACAGTTACAGATGCAAATAGTTGTACAAAAACTCAAACATTCTTTATTACCAATACATCTTGTACATTAAGTAGCTCAATTTCTTCTACTGATGTTAGTTGCTTTGGTTTAGCTGATGGTTCAGCAGACTTAACAGTATCAGGTGGTACAACACCTTATTCATTTGTATGGTCAAATGATTCAATTACTGAAGATTTAAATGGCTTATCATCTGGGACTTACATTGTTACTATTAGCGATGCCGGTGTTTGTGATTTATTAGACACAGTAATTATTTCTTCTCCTTCTGAAATACAAGTTTCTTCTATTGAAACAAATGTTTCTTGTTATGGTGGAAATGATGGAGCAATAGATTTAACAGTTACTGGCGGAACTACTCCTTATACTTTTATATGGTCTAACGATTCAACTTCTGAAGATTTATCAGCGTTAGTTGCAGGTGTTTATTCTGGAACATTAACAGATGCAAATGGTTGTACCGATAGTGGTTCATCTACTATTACCGAACCTAATGCTATTGTAATAAGTGCTTTAGTAATTCCTGAATCAGTAGGAAATGATGGTTCAATAGATGTTACAGTAACAGGTGGCACTACGCCATATACTTATGCTTGGGATAACTCAGAAACAACTGAAGATTTATCTGGATTATCGGTAGGAACATATAATGTAACTGTAACCGATGCAAATGGTTGTTCAGAGACTGATGTATATATTATTAATAATGTACCTTGTACATTAACAAGTAGTATTTCACAAACTGATGTTAGTTGTTTTGGTTTATCAGATGGTTCAGCCGATTTAACAGTTTCTGGTGGAACTACTCCTTATTCTTACAATTGGTCAACTGCTGAATCAACCGAAGACATTAGTGGATTAGTAGCTGGAAATTATGACGTTACTGTTACTGATAATATTGGATGTACTTCAATAAGTTCAGTTACAATTTTAGCCCCAACAGAACTATTAGCCTCTATTATTGGTTCAGATGTTTCATGTAATGGCGGAAATAATGGTACTGCTGACTTAACAGTTTCAGGCGGAACAACTCCTTACAGTTTTGCATGGAGCAATTCAGCTACAACAGAAGATTTATCTGGTTTGTCAGCATCAGTAAATGATGTTACAGTAACAGATGATAATTTGTGTCAGGTTTCAACATCAGTTACAATTTCAGAACCTACTGCTGCTATAAGTTCTTCAGCAGTATCTACAGATGTTACATGTAATGGTGGAAGCAATGGTTCAATTGACTTAACTATTACAGGTGGAACAACTCCTTATACATTTGCTTGGGATAATGGTGAAACAACTGAAGATTTATCTGGTTTAGTTGCCGGTGTTTATTCAGGAGTTTTGACAGATGCAAATGGATGTACAGATAGCGGTTCAATAATAATTACCGAACCTTCTGCAATTGTAATAAGTGCTGTAGTTGTTCCAGCAACATCAACTGATGGTGCAATAGACGTAACAGTAACCGGAGGAACAACTCCTTATACTTTTGCTTGGGACAATTCAGCCGTTACTGAGGACTTATCAGGATTAGCTACAGGATATTACAATCTTACAGTAACTGACGGAAATGGTTGTACTGCTAATGATGTATTTTATGTTAACGATGTTGCTTGTAATTTAGTTTTTGGTTTTACTGGCACTCAAGTCGCTTGTAATGGTGCAAGTACAGGTTCTGTTACAGTACAAATCATAAGTGGAACATCTCCATTTACATATTTATGGAATGGTGGTGAAACAACTGATGGTTTAACTAATATCTCTGCTGGAGTTTATAGTGTAACTGTAACAGACAACCAAGGTTGTATTGTATTTGGCTCTGAAACTATTACAGAACCTGTTGCAATCAGTTTAAGTGCAACTGTTGATGCTGTAACATGTTTTGGTAATAATAATGGTGCGATAGACTTACAAGTAACAGGTGGTACATCACCATATTATTTTTCTTGGAGTAATTCTGAAACAACCGAAGATATTGATTCTCTTGTTGCAGGTAGTTACGATATTACTGTATATGATGATAATGGTTGTAACACAATTAGTGATTTTTCAGTAGCTGAACCTACAGCAATTAACACATCAGCAGTATCAACTGATGTAACTTGTAATGGTGGAAGCAATGGTTCAATTGACTTAACAGTATCTGGTGGAACAACTCCTTATACTTTTGCTTGGGATAATGGAAGTACAACTGAAGATTTATCAGGTTTAGCCGCCGGTGTTTATTCAGGAGTTTTGACAGATGCAAGCGGATGTACAGATAGCGGTTCAATAACAATTACCGAACCTTCTGCAATTGTAATAAGTGCAGTAGTCGTTCCAGCAACATCAACTGATGGTGCAATAGATGTAACAGTAACTGGTGGAACTACACCATATACTTACGCTTGGGACAATTTAGCCGTTACTGAGGATTTATCTGGTTTAGCATTCGGTTATTACTATCTAACAGTAACTGACGGAAATGGTTGTACTGTTAACGAAGCATTCTATGTTAACGATGCTTCATGTACATTAACTGCAAGTATAGTAGGAACAGATGCAAATTGCTTTGGTTTAGCTGATGGTTAAGCCGACTTAACAGTTTCAGGTGGAACAACTCCTTATACTTACTACTGGACAACAACAGGAACAACAGAAGACATTAGCGGATTAATTGCTGATATTTATGAAGTAACTGTTACCGATGCAGGTTCTTGTGTTGAAATAGTTTCTGTAACTATTAACCAACCAACAGCAATTTCATTAACATTATCATCAACAGATGACCAAGACCAATCTGCAAATGGCGATGGAACAGCAACTGTTATAGCTACCGGTGGAACTTCTCCTTACATATATTTATGGGATGATGCTTTAGCACAAACTACCTCAACAGCTATAGATTTGAATAATGATTTATATAGTGTAACAGTTACCGATAATAATGGTTGTACAGCAACAGACACTATTACTGTTAAACTTTATATTGGAATTAATAATGTAAATAGTTATTTAACAGCATCAATTTACCCAAATCCTGCAAAAGATGTATTAAATATTTCAATAAATACATCTAATTCAGTAAATGTAGAATTTGTAATTTATGATGCAATCGGACAAGTTGTTTATAAAAATAAAGTTTCAACCGTAAATGGAAATAATTTGTTTAATGTTGATTTAAGTAACGAAGCCGATGGTATTTATTTTATTAAATTTAATAATACTGTAAACAATCAATTAATAAGATTTGTAAAATCAGGCAATTAATTAATTAATTCTGTTAATGAATTTATAAAAAGGAGAACAAATGTTCTCCTTTTTTTGTTATTAACATCTTAATATTTATTTTTGACTATTAATAATAAAGAGATTATCTTTAAAAGTTTAAATTGAGATTTATCTGCATTTATGAAGTTTATATTTTTCTTATTATTTATTCTATATCCTGCCCTTATTTTTTCACAAATAAATAAGAATGGGATTCCTTATATAAGGAACTATTCTCCAGATGAATATAAAGCCGTTGAACAAAACTGGAGTATAGTTAAAGACAAAAGGGGAGTAATGTATTTTGGCAGCAATACCGATGGAGTATTGGAATATGATGGTGTAAACTGGAGAAAAATAAAAATATCAAATGGTTCAATTGTAAGGTCTTTGGTAATTGATGAACAAGGGACAGTATTCGTAGGAGCTGTTAGCGAATTTGGTTATTTATCACCAGATATTTCAGGAAATTTACAATATAAATCATTATCTCAAAAGTTAGATTCATCAAAAAGCAAATTTACTAATGTTTGGAAGACATATATATTCAAAAATGAAATTTTATTTTGCACTCCATCAGGTATATATAAGTATAATTATAAAACAGTTGAATTAATCCCCTATTCCGAAAAATATTGTTTTCTCAGTTTTTTAATTAACGATAAGATTTATGTTGGAGATTATGGAAAAGGATTAATGCTCTTAGAAAACGGAACTTTAAAAGTTGTTAACGGAGGCGATTTCTTTGCTTTAAAAAATATAATGTCTATTATTCCAGCCGATGAAAATAAATTATATATCGGAACAGCAAATAACGGCTTATTTATTTTTGATTTAAAAACAGGTTCAGTTTTTAGTGATAGAATTAATTTAATTACAAATGACATTTTTTCAAATGGCATTCTATATCACGGAATTAAGGGCAGAGAAAATAATCAATTATATTCTACACTTTATGATAATGGAATATTAAATATAAATGAACAAGGGAATATTATTAATCAGATTAACGTAAACAATGGACTGATTGATAATATGGTATATAATATATATAATAATAATGAAAACGACCAGTTATGGGCTGCAACAAATAATGGTATTGCAAAAATTGATATTAATTCACCAATTGCTCATTTTGGAGAACTTTCGGGTATAAAAGGCGGTGTTAATGATATTATAAGATTTAATAATATTTTATATGTTGCTACGGGCAATGGAGTTTGTTATTTAAGTTTTGAAAATAATTTGCCAAAATTTGTTCCAATTGAGGGAATAAACACAACATGGAAATTAGCTGAATTTATTAAAAGTAATAACGATACAGTTTTATTAGCTGGAACCTCAGACGGGTTTTTTGAAATATATGCAATAAATCAAATTCGTTCAATTGAGAATAATATTATTAATTTAATCCCACGTGAAAGAAAATATTATGTATATTATCTCTTCCCTTCAAAAATTTATAAAGACAGGATTTATATAGGTGGGAATAAAGAATTAATTTCATTAACAAATAATGAAAATTCATGGAAGGTTGATTTTGAAGTTAAAGAAATTAACGATGAAGTAAGAGGTATTAATGAGCAAAAAGATGGTTTAATATGGGTTTGTTCAGGTGTTTCAGGTGTATCATCTATCAATTTAACTAATAATGAAATCGAGTTAAAAAAATATACCGAAAATGAAGGATTACCAGCATTAACTTCAAATTATTCATTTAATATTGATAATGAAATAATATTTGCTACAAAAAAAGGACTATACACTTTTGATAATAATAAAAACTTTTTTGAGCCATTCAAAAAATTTGGAGATGATTATTCAAACGGAAAAGAAGGTGTTTTCAGATTAGCCCAAAATGCTAATGGAGATATATGGTTACATCTTGAAAATGAATTTGAGATTGAAAAGGGAGTAATCGATTCTAGAAAATGGATTGAAAGAGTCTATAAATCAGGCGATTCTTATAATATTGACAGCATTCCATATAAAGTACTACCAAACTTAACTTACGAAGTAATATATAACGATATAAATAATATTACTTGGTTTGGAAATTCTAAAGGAATTTACAGTTTCGATTCAAAAATTAATAAAAAATATGATATTCCATATAATACATTAATTCGAAAAGTTATAGTAGGAGTTGATTCTATAGCATTTTTGGGAACATATTATAATAAAGAAAATGACTCAAGTTTTATTCCTTCTTTAATTCAACCCGACGATTTAAAGTTATCGTTAGCATATAAAAATAACAATATAACATTTGAGTTTGCAGCTCCTTTTTTTGACAATGAATCTGCAACAGTATATAGTAGTATTTTAGAAGGATACAAAGAAGATTCATGGTCAAAATGGTCGAGCAAGAATGAAAGAATATATACTAACTTAAATGAAGGTGAATATACATTTAAGGTTAAAGCAAAAAATATTTATGGAATAGAAAGCGAAGTAGCAAGTTTTGAATTTACTATACTACCTCCTTGGTATAGAACCATTTGGGCTTATATTTTATATATTATTATTGCAGTAGTTGTAATTTATATTATAATAAAAGTCTATACCCGCCGTCTTGAAATGGAAAAAATCAGACTTGAAGAAATTGTAAAAGAACGCACAGCCGAAGTTGTTAGACAAAAAGATGATATCGAAAAGAAAAATTCAATACTTGAAGTTCAAAAAGTTGAAATTGAACGACAAAAAGACGTTGTAACAGAACAAAAAGACCATATCCAGCATATTCTTACTGAGTTAAAAGATAGTATCCTTTATGCCGAGAGAATACAAAAAGCAATTCTTCCTCATGGAGAATACGTAGAACAAATATTAAAAGACTTCTTCATTTTATTTAAGCCTAAGGATGTTGTTTCTGGAGATTTTTATTTTGCAACTAAAGTTAATTCCTATGTAATATTTGCTGCTGCCGACTGTACAGGCCATGGAGTTCCCGGTGCATTTATGAGTATGATGGGAGTTGCATTTTTAAATGAAATTGTAAATGATGAAACAGTTCAGGAAGCTGGTCAGGCTTTGGATATGCTTCGTGAAAATATTATTAAATCATTACAACAAACCGGAAAACCGGGAGAACAAAAAGACGGAATGGATATTTCATTTTGCGTTTTAGATGAAAAAACAAATATTTTACAATGGGCAGGAGCAAATAATCCAATGTATATTGTTAAAAAGCAAAAAACAGATAGTCGATTAATTGTTAAAAAATCTGAAGAAACAGAAATCATTGAACCTGCAATGAGTGAGTTTGATTGCGATTTATTTGAAATTAAACCAGACAAAATGCCGGTTGCAATTTATGTGAAAATGGATAAATTCACAAACAACGTTATTCATTTAGAAAAAGGTGATTCTGTATATGTATTTACCGATGGTTTTGCTGACCAATTCGGTGGTGAAAAAGGCAAAAAATTTATGTACAAACCATTCAAGAGATTAATTTTAAGTATGCAGGATAAACCAATGCCTGAACAAAGAGTTATCCTTGATAATGCAATAGAAGAGTGGAAAGCTCACACTGACCCAATAATTAATGATTTCTTTGAACAGATTGACGATATTTGTGTTGTAAGCGTAAAAGTTGGTTAAAAGTTCTAACCGTGTTCAGCTATTGAATTTAGCTTATTCAGGTTTATTATAATTGTATTTTTTCCATGAATTTCTATTAGCTTATCCTGCCTGAATTCAGATAAAATTCTAATAACGTTTTCAGTTGTCATATCAATTAATTGAGCAATTTCTTTTCGTGAAAGTGGAAGTTCAAATTCATTGTTTTTATATATTTCATTAGCGAAAAAAAGCAATATATGGGCGATTCTGCCTCTCAGGTGTTTTTTTTGAAGATTGAAAGTGTTATTTATAATATTATCGAAGTTCCGGCTCATCTTCTGCATAATATTTAACGCAAAATTTCCATTTTTACTTATCAATTCTTTAATAAACTTTAAATCAACCGAACATACCGTACTATCTTCAATTGCTGAAATTGAAAAATTATAAGTTTTATCCGAAAAAATAGAAACCAAACTTACAAAATCTAAAGGTTTAGCAATACTAATTATTTGGTCTTTACCATCTTTGCTTAATTTGTAAAGTTTTACCAAGCCACTTTTTAAGTATAAAAAGTCATTAATTTGTGAACCTTCCCTAATAATAACATCGCCTTTTTTATAATTCTTTTCAGTTTTATAACCGCAAACAGAATATATTTCATTACTGCTTAAATCTTCAAAAACAATCGTTCTGAACTCACAAAGAGCGCAATCGCATTTATTCATTTTCAAATCCATAATTAGCAAAAATACAACATGTTCTAAAATATTTTATGATAATTATCATGTTGTAAAAATGAAATTGAATATTTAATCATTGTAATTTTGTATCGAAATATTTAATTATTTACATTATTTAATACAAAGATGCGAAATTTATTGATACTTGGTGCAGGAACAGCCGGAACAATGATGGCTAACAAACTCCGAAAAGAACTTTCTACAGAAGATTGGAACATAACAATTGTTGACCAGTATAAAACACATTATTATCAGCCCGGATTTTTATTTATTCCATTCGGCATTTATAAAAAAGAAGATGTCGTTAAACCAAAAAGCGATTTTTTCCCAATCGGGGTTAATGTTATTTATTCAAAAATTGATAAAATAGTTCCCGAAGAAAATAAAGTACTTTTAGATGAAGGTCAGGTTTTAAAATATGATTATCTGATAATTGCAACAGGAACAAAGACCTCGCCCGAAGAAGTTGAAGGCTTAAAAGGTTCGCAATGGAATAAAAGCGTTTTCGATTTTTATACAATAGAAGGTTCAGTGGCTTTAGCCGAATTTTTCAAATCATGGAAAGGCGGAAAACTTGTAGTAAATGTTGCCGAATTACCTTATAAATGCCCTGTTGCACCACTCGAATTTGTTTTTCTTGCCGATGCTTTTTTTACCGAACGAGGAATGAGAGACAAAGTTGATATTACGCTTGCAACTCCACTTCCCGGAGCATTTACAAAACCTAAAGCAACAAAATTATTAGGAGGTTTATTAGAAGAAAAAAATATAAAAATTATTCCCGATTATAATATATCAAGCCTTGATAATGAGCAAAAAACAATTGTAGATTATGGAGGAACTGTAATTCCATTCGATTGCCTTGTAACTGTTCCTACAAATAAAGGCGACGATATGCTCGAACGTAGCGGAATGGGCGATGACCTTAACTTCGTTCCTACAGATAAAAATACATTGAAAGCCGAAAATTATGATAATATTTTTGTACTCGGCGATGCAAGCAATATTCCTACATCCAAAGCAGGTTCAGTAGCACATTTCGCATCAGAAATTTTAACCGAAAATATTCTTTGTTCAATAGAAGGAAGACCAATGACAGCTAGTTTCGACGGACATGCTAATTGTTATATAGTTACAGGTCACGGAAAAGGAACTTTAATAGATTTCAATTATACAACCGAACCTCTTCCAGGAAATTTTCCAATGCCCGGAATCGGACCATTTGGATTATTAAAAATTACACGAATGAATTATTATGGAAAAATGTTATTCCGCTGGATTTACTGGCATGTTTTATTAAAAGGTAAAGAAATGCCTATTTCGGCAAACATGACAATGGTTGGAAAAAAATTATAATTAAACATACGAAAATGGCAGATTTAGAACTAAAAGAGCAGATAAATAATATTAATACAAAGCTTGATACTGTATTGCAGTATGTTGAACAACAAAGGCTTAAAACTCAACAAATTGAAGATTTAATCCAAGATGTTTCAATAGTAGGAACAGAAGTTTTCAATGCAACTGTCGAAGAAATGGAACATCAAAGCATTGAATTAGATACCGACCAACTCCGTCAAATATTAATAAAGCTGATTAAAAATGTAGGAAATATTAATATGGTTATAAACATGTTAGAGAGTTTGAATGACCTTTCAAAAGATTTAAGTCCTGTGATTAGGGGAATTACATTCGATGTAATTACAAAAATAGATGAATACGAAAAGAAAGGATATTTTGAAATTTTCCAGAATCTTACAAATAATGCTGACAAAATATTCGGAACTATAAAGCTCATAACACAACCATCAGTTTTATCTTCTTTAGAAAAAGTTGCAAAGGTTGCAACTTCATTAAAAATTGACGAAAACATTGACAATAAATCATTTTATAAACTTTACAAAGAAATGAAAAAGCCAGAAGTACGGCAGACTATTTCATTTTCACTAAGACTTTTACAAGAAATAAATAAAGAATTAAAAAAAAATTAATGGTCATTGAACTTGTCGAAATGCCCATTTCAATAAATAAATAATTAAACAATTTAAAAATTAATATTATGGCACAAAAACAATTTTCAGGAGTAACTGTAGATGTTAACGACGAAGGTTATTTTACAAACTCATCGCAATGGACAATTGATATTGCAAAAGCAATTGCAATTGAAGAAGGCATTCAACTTTCAGATAAACACATTGATGTACTAAGTTTTATACGCAAAAGTGTAGCGGGTGGAGCAGCTCTTACAATTCGTTCAATGGGCAAATCAGGAATAGTTGATGTAAAAGAATTTTACGGATTATTTCCGGGAGCACCATTGAAAAAAGCAACAAAAATTGCAGGAGTTCCCAAACCTACAAGTTGTATTTAATTTAATATTTTAAGAATATGGACGAAAACAAACAATATCCTTTAAAAAAGGTTTGCCTAATTTGTGCAAAAGGCTCATTAGAAGATGTATATGCAGCTTTGGTAATGACAAATGGTGCAGTAATGGAAGGTATCGAAGCAAAACTGTTTTTTACTTTTTTTGGATTAGATGCCATTACAAAAAATCGTATGAATTCTTTGAAAACAGGAACCCTTGGAAATCCTGCAATGAGAATGCCTGGTGGTCTGCCTTTTCCTTCATTAATGGGAGTGTTGCCGGGAGTTGAAGCTGGCGTATCGGCTATGATGAGAAATCAGATGGAAAAACTTGATATTCCACCTGTTGATGAATTTATGGAGTTGATAACTGCCGGTGGCGGCGAGATATATGCCTGTAAATTAGCTATGGACATGTTTAAACTTACAAAAGAAGATTTATCAAAACATGTTTCCGGAGTATTAACTATTGGTGATTTTTATGAAAAATGTGGTGGATTAGGAACTCAGATTATTTTTACTTAATAACTGAAATTATTTTCTAATTTAAAAATTAATTGCCACAGATTAACAGATTTAAAACAACCTTTGGTTGTTTTTATCTGTGAAAATTCTAAATAATTGAATATTCTTAATCTGTGAATCTGTGGCATTATTTTGTGTTTTAGCACTTTAATAGACTGATTCGTAACAATAAATTTAATTTTAATTAATTAGCCGATACTATCTGGTGTCGGCTTTTTTATTATATTCATCAATAAAACCAGGTATTTCAGCAAATTTTAATTCATTAATCTGAATATTTAACCAACTTCCCTGCTTGTCTTTTAGAAGTTCTAATAAATCAATAGGATTTTTAATTTTTTCTGAAAAAGTCTTCTTATTGATTATTGTAATAC
>Ga0154360_1294_pt1 | contig 11745 bp, 9 predicted proteins | sample RifGroA2_FD_115888 | JGI IMG/M metagenome (GOLD analysis project Ga0154360, IMG submission 115888) | Bacteroidetes bacterium GWA2_30_7 | reverse complement strand
ATCAGGCTTCGCCTGATTACTAACAAAAGGCTACAGCCTTTTTAGATAGAACCTACTGAGGCAGAGCCTCAGCCGAGCCATGACCTTCAAAAATCAACTAATCTTCCTCCAACTTTCCTTAGCATTTGCAATTTTATTTAACTGCTTAACTAATAGCTGGTTATTTGGTTTTGATAAATCGGGGTCGTGGTTTAAGATTTTTTCGGCAATGTCTCTTGAATATTGTAGAATTTTGGTGTCTTTTACAAGGTCGGCAAGTTTTAATTCAAACGGAACTCCACTTTGCTGAGTTCCTTCTATATCGCCTGGTCCACGCAAGTGCATATCTATTTCGGCAATTTCAAATCCATCGGAAGTACTAACCATAGTTTCGATGCGTTTTTTTCCATCGTCAGATAATTTTGGTCCTGTCATTAAAACACAATATGATTGGTCTGCTCCTCTCCCAACCCTGCCACGCAATTGATGCAACTGTGATAAGCCAAACCTCTCGGCACTTTCAATAATCATTACACTTGCATTTGGAACATTTACACCAACTTCTATCACAGTTGTTGCAACAAGAATATGTGCTTTTCCTGAAACAAATAATTTCATACCAAATTCTTTATCAGCAGGTTTCATTCTGCCATGAACAACCGAAGTAACATATTTTGGTGCCGGAAAAGTTTCGGTTATTATCTCCACACCTTCGTCGAGATGCTTATAATCAAGCGTTTCTGATTCTTCAATTAAAGGATACACAATGTAAATCTGTCGCCCCTCTTCTATTTGTCGGCGAATAAAACCATAAACTTTTAACCTTGAACCTTCAAAAAAATGCAATGTTTTTACAGGTTTACGACCTGGCGGAAGTTCATCAATTACAGATATTTCCAAATCGCCATAAACAGTCATTGCAAGAGTTCGGGGAATCGGAGTAGCTGTCATTACCAAAATGTGAGGAGGATTTAGAGATTTTTTCCAAAGTTTCGCTCTTTGGGCAACTCCAAAACGGTGTTGTTCGTCGATTACAACAAATCCAAGATTTTTAAAAACCACATTATCTTCAATCAAAGCATGAGTTCCAATTAAAATTTGCAATTCGCCGTTTAATAATTCGTCGCTAATAATTTTACGTTCCGATTTTTTCGATGAGCCGGTTAGCAATTTTATTTTAATTTCCAGATTTTTTGCAGCTTCAGTAATTGTTACAAAATGCTGTTGTGCAAGTATTTCGGTAGGAGCCATTATACATGCTTGAAAACCATTATCAATTGCCATTAACATAGATAATAATGCAACTAAAGTTTTTCCGCTGCCAACATCGCCTTGCAGCAATCGATTCATTTGTTTACCCGATGTAACATCTTTGCGAATTTCTTGCAAAACTCGAATTTGAGCAGATGTCAAACTGAAAGGAATCTGATTAAATAATTTTGCAGTGTAGTTATCATTTTCTTTTTTAAGAATATAACCCTGACAATTTTCTTTACGAGAAATTTTTTGTTTCAGAATATTTAGTTGAATAAAAAATAATTCTTCAAATTTAATTCTATATTGAGCTTTGCTAAGAGTTTCAGCATCTTTTGGAAAATGAATAGTTAGAAGTGCTTCGTTTATTGGCATTAAAAATAATTTCTGAATCATATACTGCGGCAATGTTTCAGGAACTTTTCCATAAATTTCTTTAAAAATAAATTGTTGAATTTTTTGAATTGCTTTTGAATTAAGAAAGTTTTCCTTCATTTTTTCGGAAGTATTGTACTGACCATGTAACGAAGCATTTAGACCTGATTCGTATTTTTCAACTTCCTCAATTTCGGGATGGCTCATATTCAGCTTGTTATTAAAAACTGTCGGCTTTCCAAAAATTATATATTCTATACCAGTTCTTATATTTTCGAGTATCCATTTTTCGCCTTTAAACCACACTAAATCCATGCCCCCTGTAGTATCAATAAATTTTGCAGTCAGGATACTTTTACTTTTGGTTTTTTGTTTTTCAAAATTGATAATTTTACCTTTTAGCTGAATGTAAGGCATATTAGCATCTAAATCGCATATTTGATAAAATTTTGTTCGGTCTATATATTTATAAGGAAAGTGATAAATAAAATCTTCAACAGTAAAAATCTTAAAATCATTATTCAAAAGAGTAGCTTTTCGAGGACCAACTCCGTTAACATATTTAATATCAGTGTTTAAATCTAAAGGCAAAATCTATATACTTTATTTTATAAAAATAGAAAATTGATTCTTAAAATTTTATTTTTAGAAATAAACTTATCAATTTTTTCTAATTGCATTTTAAAAATATAAAAAAGACTATTTTAGCAAATATGAATTTTTATCAAGCCGGAAAATATTTTCATTATTGGTGTTTTGCGAATCATCAGAATGGACACGGTATTCATTCGCCTTTTGTTTTCGATTTATTAACCAATATTATTGAAGATTTTACACCATTTTATTGCTTTTCAGATATTGAAAATTATAGACGTAAGTTACTGAAAAATCACTCTGAAATTGCTGTAACTGATTATGGTGCTGGTTCAAAAATTCAGAAATCTGATAAAAGAAAAATATCAGAAATTGCACGATATTCTTTAACAAAACCAAAATATGCTCAGTTATTATTTCGATTAGTAAACCATTTTAAACCTGAAAATATTATAGAACTTGGAACTTCTCTAGGTTTGACTTCACTTTATTTAGCTTTTCCAAATTCAAAAACTAAAGTTTTTACTGTTGAAGGTTGCCCCGAAATTGCAAAGATTGCAAGTAATACACACTCAAATTTTATTGCAAAAAACATTAATCTCCAAATTGGAAATTTTCAGAAAGTATTACCCCAATTATTAAATGAAATAAAAACGATTGATTTTGCGTTTATTGATGGAAACCACTCATATAAAGCGACTTTAGAAAATTTTAAGCTTCTAAAAAATTATTCAAACAATAATTCAATTTTTATTTTTGACGATATTTATTGGTCAAAAGAAATGACAGATGCCTGGCAAGAAATTAAATCAGACAATGCAGTTACTTTATCAATTGATTTGTTTCAATTTGGAATAATTTTTTTTATGAAAGACTTTAAAAAACAGGATTTTAGAGTACGATTTTAACCTATAACTCTTCGTCAATTTTAACAGCTTTCATATAATATTCTAATGCTTTGTCGTATTCGCCCATATTGTGATAAACACTGTTGATATTCATATAGCAATACGACATTCCCTTTTTATCACCCAGCTCTTCCCTAATTTTCAAACCCAAAAAATAGTACTCTAAAGCTTTTTCGTATTTGTTTTGAGAAGAATATACATTGCCAATATTTGTGTAACATTTAGCTATTCCCTTTTTTCCTTCGTGTAAATTGGGTCGCATTTTTTCAATTTCCTCATTTATTTTCAACGATTCTAAATAATCATCTATAGCTTTAGTGTAACTGCCTTGCGAATAGTGAACACTTCCTATATTATTGTAACATAACGACATGCCAATTTTTCCATCAATTTGTTCGGGGAGAAATTTATCTAAATCTTCAAAAACCTTCATTGCCTTTTGATAATATATTAAAGCCTTGTCGTAATCACTTTGTTTAAGGAAAACATTGCCAATATAACGTAGCGATGTACCTTTTAACGACAAAAGCGTATTTCTAACACTATCTATATAAGATTTTTCGTTATTCTTATTTCCGTCAAGTACTTCATCTGTTAAGTCAATCGCTTTTTGATAATAAAACATTGCAGAGTCAATATTAATATTTTTGTGAACTTCGCCAATTTCAATAAATAATTTTATGCGAGTTGTATCATTAGTTGCTTGTTGGTGCTTTTCCCATAAAGAATCTAGCTTAACTTTTTGTCCGTTAATAGTTTGAACAAACATTAAACTTATTAAAGAAATAAAATATATTTTAACATACTTTTTCATTGGTTAACTTATTAATTATTAAATATTTATATTTTAAATTGTAAATTTATTTACTTATTAAATGATGTTACGCATAACGATAATTTTTATTTTTCTCTACAAGATTTATTTCACGCAAAGCTCGCTAAGTTCGCAAAGAGTCCCGATTTTTATCGGGATTCTCTGCGGTCTTTAACCTTTGCGTTCTCTGCGAACACTTCGACTTGCTCAGTGCATCGCTTTGCGTGATAAATTATTCTTTTGCATAACATGAGTTATTAATTAATTCATTTCAGTTTTCAAATGTTTAGTTGAAATTTTATTAATTAAAATCCCAAGTAACCCGCCCAAAATTGTAGTCGTTATGCAAATTGGAATTAAAGTATAGGGTTCTTGCGACCCGATTATTATTGCACAAGGTAAAAGTGTTAAAAATGCAACAATAATTCCCTTAAATATTGCATTTATTCTCAAATTTATTGATGCAATAAAAAATCCAACTACAACCCACATTGAAAATGCAGATAAACACGCATCCCATGATAAATCCTGAATAATCATTGGAATAACATCTATTATACCGGCAATTATACCTAATAATATTCCTAATAATTTCTTATTCATTGCTATTAATTTTTGAGTTAAAATTAATTAGTTTTGCCAAAATTCAAACATTTTTTTTAACTTTTATTCAATAGAAATATATGAATGTTCAAATTATTCAATCAGCAATTGACTTTGCGAAAAAAGAACTTATAAAATATGACTCCGGACACGATTGGTATCATACATATAGAGTTTGGTCGATTTCAAAACAAATTGCAAAAAAAGAAAAAGCCGATATGTTTGTTGTTGAGTTAGCAGCTTTACTTCACGATATTGCTGATGCCAAATTTCATAATGGCGATGAAGAAATTGGACCAATTATGGCTTCAACTTTTCTTAAAAAAAATAACGTTTCAAGCAAAATAATTGAACAAGTAGTTTTTATAATCCGTAATATTTCGTTCAAATCGAAAGAAATCGAAAAAATCGAAAAACCTATTGAATTTCAGATAGTTCAAGATGCCGACCGCCTTGATGCTATCGGTGCAATCGGCATTGCCAGAGTATTTGCTTATGGTGGTTTTAGAAATCAAAAAATATTTGACCCTGAAATTCCACCAGCACTTAATATAACTAAAGAAGAGTATAAAAATCACACATCTACTTCAATAAATCATTTTTACGAAAAGTTATTGAAACTTAAAGACTTAATGAATACTGAAACAGGGAGGGCTTTAGCCCTTAAACGTCATAAATTTATGGAAAAATATCTGGAACAATTTTTTGAAGAGTGGAATTGTATAATTTAATCACGCTTATACAAAAGTTTATTAGTAAACCTGTACCAACTCAGCCACATATTTTCTTTTCTTGCCACAGATTACTCTAATTTTCACAGATTAATAACCGCTTTAGGGGATAATTTTTGTGGAAATTTAAACAAATCTGTGAAACAAATCTGTGTAAATCTGTGTAATCTGTGGCAAAATGAGTAGCTGAGTAGATACATTTTATTTAATATTTGGTTTTTCGGATTTGTGATATGATTAGTTATTTAAGTGAATATGCTTACCGACATTTGAAAACCATTTATAAATTTGTAATTTTATCATTTATTAGAAAAATATTTATGGACAGAATTTTTCAAAAAATTTCAGAAGGAATTAACGAAAACAATAGCTCTGCATTATGTATTGTTGTTAACAGTCAGGGTTCTACTCCTCGCAAAGCCGGAGCAAAAATGATAGTTTATGAAGATGGTCAGATTGATGGAACAATTGGTGGCGGCTCAATCGAAAAACAAGTTATTGTGGATGCGCTGGCACAAATAAAATTAAATTCACCATTATTTAAAAAATATAACCTTGCAGAAGATTTAGGAATGCACTGTGGCGGAAAAATGGAAATTTACATTGAACCACTAATATGCAAAATAGATTTGTTTATTTTTGGAGCAGGGCACATTGGACGTGTAATTGCAAGATATTCACTCGATTTTGGATTCCAGCCAACTCTTATTGATGAACGACCCGAAGTAATTAATAACGTTAACATACCAAACTGCAATTTCGTAAATAAAAACTATCTCGAATCAATTGACGAACTTCATATTAATCAAAGTTCTTATATTGTACTTGTAACGCATAAGCACAAATTTGATGAAGATATTCTGGCAAAAATTGGAAAAATGCAATATAAATACCTCGGTATGATAGGAAGCAAAAATAAAATAGCAATTGCAAGAAAACGCTTTATCAATGAAAAATTACTTTCCGAAAAAGAACTTAACAAAGTTGATATGCCAATAGGAATTAAGTTTAATGCACAAACTCCCGAAGAAATTGCTATCAGCATTATTGCAAAATTGATTGATGTTAAAAACTCCTGAAAAAATGACAACCAGCAAAAATAAAATACAATTTTTACTCGGAAACAAACTTACCGAAATTGATTTTAATTCCAAAAAAATACCTCCAACAACCACAGTATTAAACTATTTACGCAGTTTACCAAATCACAAAGGAGTAAAAGAAGGCTGTGCCGAAGGCGATTGTGGAGCTTGTACAGTTGTTATTGCAGAAGAATCAAATAACAAATTAACATATAAATCCTTCGATTCATGTTTGATTTTTTTGCCCTCACTTCATGGCAAACAGTTAATCACAGTCGAAGATGTGGGTAATTCTGAAAACCTTCATCCAGTTCAAGAAGCATTAGTTGATACACATGCAAGTCAGTGCGGATTTTGCACTCCCGGAATTACAATGTCGCTGTTTTCTATTTACAAACAAGATTTTATTCCCTCAAAAGAGTTTATTATAGATGCACTTACAGGAAATTTATGTCGCTGCACAGGTTATAAACCAATTATCGAAGCAGCACATAAATGTTGCGGAGAACATAATCACGATAATTTTTCTGAAAACGAAAATGAAACAATTCTAAAGCTTCAGGAAATAAAAAAAACATCTGATAATATAGCAATTGACACTGGAATTCAAAAATACTATTTACCAACAAATCTTAAAACTGCTTTACAATTAAGAACAGATTTACCTGCTTCAACAATAATTAATGGCGGAACTGATGTTGCACTTAGAGTTACAAAAAAGAATGAAATAATTCCCACAATTATTGACCTAAGCCAAACTACCGGTTTAAAACAAATTACAAAAACTGAAAAAGAATGGTCAATAGGAACTGGTATTAGCCTCGAAGACGTTAGAGTTGAAGTAAAAGAAATATTTCCAGCTTTATATGAAATGTTAAGTGTATTTGGTTCAAAACAAATACGCAATAAAGCTACTTTTGGAGGAAACATTGGTTCGGCTTCTCCAATTGGCGATACAACTCCGGTTTTGATGGCTTACAATTCAGTATTAGTTTTAAAAAATACTAAAGCAGAAAGAGAAATAAAACTTAGAGAATTTATAACTGGTTATCGTACAACACAAATGAACCATGACGAATTAATTATTGCTGTAAAAATCCCTATTCCAAACAAAACCGAAATAATTAAATCGTACAAAATTTCAAAACGCAAAGACCTTGATATATCAACTGTTAGTGCATGTTTTAATCTGACAAAAGACGAAAAATCCATAGTAAAAGACATTTTCATAGTTTACGGTGGAATGGCAGCAACAACAAGCCGAGCCACCAAAACAGAAAAATTTTTAATAGGTAAACAATGGAACAGAGAAAATATTGAAAAAGCTATGAAGCTTATTGATGAGGATTTTACGCCTATTTCTGATGCCCGTTCAGGTGCCGAAGCCCGTAAAATAATGGCTCGTAATCTTATGATGAAATTTTATAATGATACAAATAAATCATAGCCACAAAGACTCAAATATATTTAAAATTTATATTTTGTGTTTCCTTAGTGTTTTTGTGCCTTTGTGGCAAGAATAAATAAATAAAAATGAAAACAATATATCACGAAAGTGCAAAATATCATGTAACCGGAGAAGCAACTTATATCGACGATATTAAAGTTGAAAGTCAATTGCTTCATGGTTATGTTTACACAAGTCCTGTTGCTCATGCAAAAATCAAAAATTACGATTTTTCAGAAGCAGCTAAAGTTGCCGGTATTCATGCAATTCTAAGCTATAAAGATATTCCTGGTCATAACCAAATGGGACCAGTTTTTAAAGACGAAGTAATTCTTGCTGTTGACGAAGTAACTTTTATAGGACAATCAATTTTTCTGATTGCTGCTGAAAATGAGGAAATTGCCAGACAAGCTTCAAAGCTTATAAAAATTGAATTTGAAGAATTACCAGCAATTTTAACCATTGAAAAAGCAATCGAAAATGGTCAAACCATACAACCATCTCGTAAAATTGAAACCGGTGATATTAACGAAGCTTTTAAAAATGCAACAAATATTATTGAGGGCGAATTAAAAGTAGGCGGTCAGGAACATTGGTATTTGGAAACTCAAATTTGTCTTTGCATTCCCGAAGAAGGAAGAGATATGAAAGTTTTCAGTTCAACACAAAACCCTTCTGAAACTCAGCTTCTTGTAGCTGAAGCATTAGGTCTTCAAAAAATGAACGTAGAAGTTGATATGAGGCGTATGGGAGGCGGATTTGGAGGAAAAGAAACACAAGGAAATCATGTTGCTATTTGGGCTGCGTTACTTGCAAATTACACTAAAAGACCAGTAAAAATCAGACTTTTCCGTGATGATGACCAAAAAAATACAGGTAAACGTCATCGTTTTTTAATTAAATATAAAGCAGCTTTCGATAACAACGGTTTAATTTCGGCTGTTGATGTCGAACAAAACTCAGATGCAGGCGCTACTACAGACCTTTCAATGTCTATTTTAGAACGTGCAATGCTACATGCCGAAAACAGTTATTATATTCCAAATATGCGAATTATTGGTCACGCATGGAAAACAAATTTGCCTTCAAATACTGCATTTCGTGGATTTGGTGGACCTCAAGGAATTGCTTGTATGGAAACGATTATAGACAGAATTGCCAGAACTTTGAAAAAGGACTCTGCCGAAATTAGAAATACAAATTTTTACGCCCTTTTCGATAGAAACGTTACTCCTTATGGTCAGAAAATAGAAAATAATCGTTTGCCTAAAATTTGGGAACAAATTATTGAAACTTCTGATTATTTTGAAAGACGAAAACAAACAGATTTTTTCAATAATAACAACGAATTTTACAAAAAAGGGCTTGCTTTAACTCCTATAAAATTCGGAATTTCTTTTACAACATCGTTTTTGAATCAAGCCGGAGCTTTAGTTCATATTTATAATGAAGGGTCGGTACTTGTAAACCATGGTGGAACTGAAATGGGACAAGGACTTCACACAAAAATGCGACAAATTGCAGCTAAAGAATTAGGAATTGATTATGAAAATATAAAAGTTAACTCAACAAACACTACAAAAGTTCCAAACACCTCTCCCACAGCAGCTTCTTCGGGTGCCGACATGAACGGAATGGCTGTAAAAGATGCAATTGATAAAATAAAACATAAACTATCTGCATTTATTGCATGTAAGTTTGCAGCTACTTATCGCGATAATACAACAGAACCAGAATTTCTTGTATATGATAGAAACTTAATATACGACTGGAAAAATCCTGAACGAAAAATTACTTTTAATGAAGCTGTAAAAGCAGCTTATCTGGGAAGAATTAATTTAAGTTCAAACGGATTTTATGCTACTCCGGGAGTTCATTTCAACAGAGAAAAAGGATATGGAAAACCATTTTATTATTTTGCTTATGGAATGGCTGTTTCTGAAATATTACTTGATACATTAACAGGTTATTCAAAAATATTAAGAACAGATATTTTGCACGATGTTGGCGAAAGTTTAAACATCGACATTGACAGAGGACAAGCAGAAGGTGCATTTATTCAGGGAGTTGGATGGTGTACTACCGAAGAGTTAAAATACGACTCTAAGGGTAATTTATTAAATCATTCACCAGATACTTACAAGATTCCGGGAGTAAATGATATACCCGAAATATTTAACGTAGAACTTTTAAAAGGTTATCCTCAACCCGGAACAATTCATAGAAGCAAAGCAGTTGGCGAGCCACCATTTATGTTATCATTATCGGTTTGGCTTGCAATAAAAGATGCTATTTCTTCAATTACAAATCATCAAATAGAACCTGATTTTCAGATACCGGCTACAAATGAGAATATTTTATTGGCTATTGATAAATTGAAAAAATAACCTTCAATTTTTCAAACTGAAGTAGATGTTAAGCATTATCAAGATTCTATTTAGCTAAATCAAAATCAAACATTTATAAAATTTTAAGCAATGAAAATACCAATCTATATCGTTGATGCATTTGCCGATAAACTTTTTACAGGAAATCCTGCGGCTGTTTGTCCTTTAGAAAATTGGTTGAGCGATATTACGCTTCAAAATATTGCATCAGAAAATAATCTGGCAGAAACAGCTTTTTTTATAAAATCTGAAAACAACAACTATCACATTCGTTGGTTCACACCAAAAGCCGAAGTTGATTTATGCGGACACGCAACCCTTGCAACAGCTTTTGTGTTATTTGAATTGCTAAATTATAATAAAGAGATTATTTCGTTTCAATCGAGAAGCGGGATTCTAACCGTTGAAAAGTTAAAAAACTGGTTTACACTTAATTTTCCAACCGATAAAATTGAAAAAATTGAAATCACTAATGAATTAATTCAATGCTTTAACAAAAAACCCATTGAAATATATAAAGGATTGGCTGATTTTATGTTCGTATTTTCAAATCAAAAAGAGATTGAAAAAATGAACCCCAACTTAGACCATATTGCTAAATTCAAAAATAGAGGGATTATAATAACTTCAAAAGGAAATGAAACTGATTTTGTTTCACGTTATTTTGCTCCAGCTTACGGAATAAATGAAGACCCTGTAACTGGTTCTGCTCATACAACCTTAACTCCTTATTGGAGCAAACAACTGAATAAAAAAGAATTAACTGCAAAACAACTTTCCGAAAGAGGTGGATTTTTGAAATGCAAACTTCTTAACGATAGAGTTGAAATAAGCGGACATGCAACACTATATTTAAAGGGTGAAATTTCTGTTTAGAAAATTATGCTTTATTTTAGCAAATATTTTTAAAACAAATTCAAATTCCAGATTATGGAAAAATACAGTTTCAAAAACGATTATAGCGAAGGTGCTCACCCAAATATAATTGATGCTCTTAGTCGAACCAATCTAGTTCAGAACAATGGCTACAGCGAGGATATTTATTGTAATGAAGCAATACAAATAATTCGCAAAAAAATAAAAAATCCCGAAGCTGATATTCACTTTGTATCTGGTGGAACTCAGGCAAATATGATTGTAATTTCGTCGATACTGAAACCTTACGAATCGGTTATTGCTGCAAGTACAGCACATATTGTTGTTCACGAAACTGGTGCAATTGAAGCCACAGGTCATAAAATAAACCTAATCGAAACTTATAACGGAAAATTAAAACCCGAAGATGTAAAAGCTGTAATTGATTATCATACAGACGAACACATGGTAAAACCAAAACTTATTTTCATTTCAAACTCAACAGAAGTTGGTAGTATTTATAGTAAAAAAGAAATGACCGAATTATCTTCATTTTGTAAAAAAGCGGGATTGTTTCTTTATCTTGATGGAGCTCGTTTGGGTTCGGCTCTAAGCTCAGAATATAATGATTTAACAATTTCGGAATTATCATCGCTTGTTGACATTTTCTATATTGGCGGAACAAAAAATGGTACTTTGCTTGGCGAGGAAATTGT
>Ga0154360_1205_pt1 | contig 11773 bp, 9 predicted proteins | sample RifGroA2_FD_115888 | JGI IMG/M metagenome (GOLD analysis project Ga0154360, IMG submission 115888) | Bacteroidetes bacterium GWA2_30_7 | reverse complement strand
AGAAATATTTATTGAATAAACTCCACTCCCAAATTCCGAAATATCAATATTTTCGGCTAAAATAGATTTGTTTTTATAATTTTCAGAAAATACAATATTTCCTGTTATATCGAAAATCTGAATTGTAAAGTCTTTATAATCTGAATTTTTAATAAAAAGCAAAAAGTTTCCATTATTCGGATTTGGATAAATATTTATTGAGTTATCGGTTATTAGGTTATTGATTGAAGTTCCCAGATTTTCGTATGCTCCAATATCAATTCTTCCATTGCTAACTCTTGGATTTCCTGTAATATCTGTAGATGGTAAATTAAGTCCAGTCGTATCGGGTGTACCTGCATTTATGCAAGGAGAACTATCTTGTAAAGACCAATCGGTAGTTGTGCCATCGTAGGAAGTTCCGCTTCCGGCTGTGGGGGCTGTGAATAATGGGTCGGAGTCGAGGTTGTTTTGGTAGGTACCTGTGTAAAAATTTCCATTAAGCTCGAATGCTGATGAGCCACCTTGAATGTTGCAATAATAGAAATTTGGATCGCTGTTTTCATCTTCTAAATAAATTTGCATACCGCTTGTTGATGCAGTATTTCCCCAAATATTATTATTTTTAAGTGATGGGTCTGAATTATATTGAAAATATAAAGCACCACCATTTGATGCACTATTATTTGAAATCGTATTGTTTGATAATTCTGAGTTACTAGATGAAAAGGTTATTCCGCCACCATAAAGTGCTGTATTATTGAAAACAATATTATTTGATATTACAGTGATTTCGTTAGCACTACAATATATTCCACCTCCATAATATGATGCTGTATTATTTGAGATTGTATTATTAGATATAATTAAACTGTAACCAGAACAAGACACTCCACCACCAAATCTTCCAGAATTATTTGAAATTCTATTATTAATAATTTCATATTCTCCGGATGAACAATAAATACCTCCTCCACTGTAAGAAAAATTATTTGACATCGTATTATTAGTAATTTTAGCAACACAACCAGTACAATAAATGCCGCCTCCATAACAACCATTAGAGAAGTCAGAATACGCATAATTATTTAGAATGATATTATTAGAAATTATCAAATTACCTCCATCACAATAAATTCCTCCACCGTAAACAGCTCTATTATTAAATATGTTATTATTATTTAAAATAGGGCTACTATTATCGCAATAAATTCCCCCACCATCATATAAATTTGAATTATTATAAATGGAGTTATTAATAATAATTGGATTGCTGTTAAAACAATATATTCCACCGCCATAATTTGAAGCATAATTAAAGCTAATACTACAATAAGAAATGATTGTTTTAGAAAAATTATTAAAATAAAAAGCACCCCCATTATAATCTGTATCATTTACTCTCCCATACTGTACCTTACAATAAAAAAACTTAGAACTATCATTAGTAGTTGGAGTATTATCAAATCTAATTCCTTTCCAACCAGTTGTAGTATCAGAAGCTGTAAAAGTAATTGTATCACCTACGGTTCCGATTGCAAGTATCCGTCCCTGAACATATAGTTTATAACTTCCCTGAAAATTCACAGTAACCCCAGGCTCAATTGTCAAAGTTTGTCCATTTGGAATTTGAATACTTCCATTTATTAAATATGGTGAACCTGCAAGTGTCCATGTTCCGCTTACATTGCCGCCGGGAACTGAGGTTTGTGAATATGATATGCTGAAACAGCTTACAATTGCTGCTAATGAAAAAATGATTTTTCTCATTTCGGTTTGATTTAAACGGTTAAATTTGAACCAAATGTATAATTAAATTTTTGATTTTATTATACAATCAAAAAAATAATTTGAATGTATGATTTACAAACTACTTTGAGATTACTTCGTGCCTCGCAATGACGGAAGGTTGCAAACTTCAAACTTCAAACTACAAACCCCAAACTATTTATAAAGTGTTTGATAATTATTCTCCCATCCCGGAAGTTTTCCTTTCACCGATAATTCGAGTGCGGGATTTTTGCCTCCCATATTCAGCAATCTTAATAAACCTGTCGAAATGTATGGATTCTTTTCAGGATTGAATGTTTCACCGGTTTCTTTTGTAAGTCTGTCGTCGTTGCAGCCTTCGTAAAAGGCATTTTTCTTTTGCAGGTTATAAAGTGCAACTGAGTAAGGAACAGCATATTTTTGCTTCAATCGTGCAACTTCAAATGCTTTTTCAAGAAGTTCAAATTCATTATCACTGATTCCGTTCGATAATCCTAACTGATAGGCTCTTTCGGCAGTCATTCCCTGAATAAATAATTCATCAATCAACGATTCGCCAAAGCCAAGCCTTACCAATTCCTGAACAGCACCAAAACCGCCAAGAATTGCATATTCTATTTCGGGTTGATTGTAATTATTTTTAACACGATAAATGCTTTCACGTTTAAGTGAGTCAAACTCAACTCCTTTTAGAATTAGATCGAAACGCTGGTTGAGGAAATATGTAAATTCGGCTCCGCCTCCCCATTTTTCGCCAAAAACTCCAATTGTCCAGATTGGACTTTCCTGAATAAAGCGGAACAATTTCATACCGGCTTTTGTAAACCATGAAGCATCTTCTTCGCCCAAAAACTGATAACCCAAAGCAGGTTCAAACCAGCCTTTATTAAATTGTCGTGCATCGGCTCCCAACATTCTCATTCCAGTTCCGGATGCTGTAAATAAAATTGCTCCAAGTTCGCCTCTTTCGTAAAGATTTATTGAAACTCCAATTGCATGGTCAAGTTGGTCAATAGTGTATTGATTCCAGACATTTCCGCGTAATGGATTGTCAAAAATAATTGAAGCAACTCGGTCTTTTTTATTTGGTTCGATAAAACGTAAATCGTTGTAATAAATATCCATTTCGCCGGTTTTGAAATTACGCTGACTTACAGGAGTTCCATAAATTCTGCCATAACCAAGTAGAGTTCTCCAACCGTTCTTTTTCATTGTGTAAAGAAGACTTGGTTTCGATTTGCGAGGACCTATTTTACCGTCAATATCAAATAGTTCAACTCTGTCGGGATTTTCATAATGTGCTTTTTTAACAAGTGCAATGAAGCCGTCAATTCCAAAATAATTAAGAAATCCGTCAATAATTTCGCAAAGTCCGTATTTGAATCTTAAACCAACTTTTGTTGAAGCATTAATATCGGCTGCTGTTGCATAATTATCCTGAATTAAATCTAACCCATAAAGCAAAATGGGAAGTGCATAACGTCTGAAAATTTTTCCGCCTTTATCGTCAGATTCGGCAATTTTTATAAGTCCTTCAATGCTTTTAATTGATGAATGACGATGGTCAATTGATTTAGCTTCGTGTATTGACCAATATTCGTTATAGTTAATTTCCTTAATATCAACATAATCTTTTGTTGAAGGGTTATAAACTTTTACAGGTTTTTCGCGATTTGGTTTACCATCCCATTTAAAAAATCCTTCTTTTTGGGAAGTATAAATTCCGATTCTGCCTGATTTTTCTAAATCTTCAATCCATTGTGGATAATTACGGTTTTCCTGATTATAAACAACTCTAAGTCGGTCGTCAGCCGGAAGTGCTTTTCCAAGATGCAATGCACTTTCGGTATAAGGCATGTGTCCGGTTCGGTCTAAAACCTGAAATGGATTTGCGGTTAAAAGTTCAAAAACCTGAGGTAATTCGACCAAATCCTGACCTGTTTTAATATCCCAGCTAATAATTGCACCCATTCCTTCAAAAATTGGGTCGGCTACGTATCCGTGATGGTCGTTGCGTAATGCAATTACCTTTTTTTCAAGAATTTGCTCGGCAAATGCAACTCCTGCAATGAATGAATCTTCGCTTGCATATTTTCCTTTCATTACATCGAAAAGCCGGTTAACGTGAAATGGAAAATATCCATGTCCTGTCAAGAATTTATCACGCAACATTCTGTCGTTGAAAAGAATAGCCAATTCTTCTGTTGTGTGCGATGAAGTGTTTGAAAAAACGAAAATCAATTTGCTTTGGTCGGCATATTTTTCGATATTTTCGAAGATTGATTTTTTGATTTCAATTTTTTCGGTTGCAACTTCCCAAATTATTTCTGCATCGGCAAGAACCGAAAAGTCTTTTGTATATTCAACTCTTCCAATGAATTGGTCGCATTGTTCTTTTAAAATTCTTCCACCGTTATAAAGTCCTGTGAAATAATCGCCAATATCTTTTCTTCCTCTTTCGAGCGATTTATCGGACACATCAATAAAAACAACTTTGTAGTTTGTTTTATTCAAAATGTCAATACCAATACCGATTCCCATTGTACCAGAGCCGATTAGTGCAATTTTTTTAACACTATTGAGTTTAGCAATTTCTTTTTGTAATAATTTATTTCCGAACGAAAAACATGTTCCCATAATTTATTTTGGATTTAAAGATTTATAAATTTAATTGTTTATTGTTACAAAATATTTTGAACTTCATCATTCATACAATAATGTCTTTGTTTGATTTATTGATTTTATAAAATAAGGGTTAGATAATGATTTATCGGTAACTAAATCAACAGGGCGATTAAATAGTTCTTCAAATTTATCAGCTAAATCGAAATATTTATCTGCATAATCAATATATTTCATTTTTTTGAATGAAATTAATAAATCAATATCACTTTTATCGGTAAAATTGTCTGTACAAATAGAACCAAAGGCAAATAGTGATTTTACATTATATAAAATACATAAAGCCTTTATTTTATCCATATTTTCTGAAATAATTCTATTCATAAAATTTATATTGAAAATATTATTTTAAACAATCTCAATACAAACCGCTCCACCTTGTCCGCCGCCAATACATGCTGACGCAATTCCTCGTTTTTGATTTCGGCGTTTTAGTTCGTAAATTAAATCGGTTGTAATTCTTAAACCTGTTGCTGCAATATTATGACCTGTAGCAATTGCACCGCCGTTTACGTTTGTTTTTTCTCTTGGAAGTCCAAGTTCTTTTTCAACTCCAAGATATTGTGCTGCAAATGCTTCGTTTACTTCAAACAAATCAATGTCAGAAAGTTTCATGTTTAATTTTGACAATAAATCTTTAATTGCAGGAACTGGTCCTTGTCCCATAATTGTTGGGTCAACTGTCGAAAATTGATAGCCTTTTACAACTGCCAGATATTGAATATTGTTTTTGTCGGCAAATTCTCTGTCCATAAGAATTACTGCGGCTGCTCCATCGCTGATTTGACTTGCTGTGCCTGGAGTTACCAATCCTTTTGGTCCTAATAATGGTCGAAGTTTGCTTAATTCGTCAATGCTGATGTCGTATTTTGTACCTTCATCTTTCCAAACATTCACTGTATTTCCCTCATGATCAACTGTATCAACAGTAAAAATCCCTTTCAGATAATCGTTCTTAGGATTGTTTGAGAAGCGATTCCATTGTTTCGATTGTGCTTCTTTTGCACGAACATGGCTAAGATATGAAAATTCGTCACAATCTTTTCGGGAAATGCCCACTTGTGCTCCGTAAATATCGGCTGTTTTTGGCATTAATGTATTGAATAAATTATGATTGAAACCTTCTAACAAATAATCTTTTACGGGAGCATCTTCAAAATCCCAAACGCTGTCTTTTTTGCGGCGTCCCTGATGAATTTTATTTGTTTGCGACATATTTTCAGTTGCAAATGAAATTACGCAGTTCATTTTTTGAGGTTCGTCTTCCATAATTAAATCGAAAGCATCGGCAATTGTCTGAAAGCCTGTTCCACAGATTCTTAATGTAGTTTTTCCGGGAGCAACTTTCAGATTATCAGTATCGTTAAGTTGTAAGGCAACTCTATGTGCCACATTTCGAGGCAAATAAATTTGCTGATTAAGCGAATCAATATAAATCATTCCGGCAACAACCTGGTCGATTTTAATTTTTTTCAAATCAATTTTTGACCGTTCAATTACTTCTTTAACTGCTAAAACTGCTAAATCTTCGGCTGAAATGTCGTTATAAAAACCACCATGTTTTCCGATTGGTGTTCGAGCTGCACTAACTATCACAACTTCTTTGGGTTTGCTCATATTAATCTATTTTGAATTATTAATAATTTAGGGTATTCAAATTTAAATATTTTATGCGATAAAACAAATACTAATAATTTATCTTTAATTTTTTTTGAATTTAATTCTGATTATTAGCATTTTAGCTTCATATTTTTAATAATTTTTTACAAACGTCCTCAATAACTTTAGGAAAATGTTCATATTCTAATAAGTGAATTTTATTTGCAACATCTTTTGCGGTGTCTGATTCAAAAACAGCACATTTTGTTTGGAAAATAATTTCACCTTCATCATATTTTTCGTTTACATAATGAATAGTTATTCCTGTTTCTGATTCTCGATTCTGTACTACAGCTTTATGAACATTTTCGCCATACATTCCTTTTCCACCATATTTTGGGAGCAATGCGGGATGAATATTTATGATTCTTGAACTGAAATTTTTTATTAAATTTTCAGGAATCAATAATAAGAATCCGGCAAGGACAATAAGTGAAATATTATTGTTTTTAAGTAATTCTATGACAGAATTTGTATTAAAAAAATCATTTTTTGAAAAAATGTAACACGGAATATTAAAATTTTCTGCTCTATTTATTACATACGCATTTTTATTATTTGTAATAATTAAACCTACAGAAATATGCTTTGACTTTTGAAAATATTCAATAATTCTTTGAGTATTAGTGCCATTGCCTGATGCAAAAATTGCAATTTTAAACATAATAAGATATTCAAAGTTGTTAATACAATGGTTCAAAAGTATTAAAAAAATAGGTTGCAGTTAGGTTTATGTCAAGTTAACAAAAAAATTTTTTTATTAGCTTTGATTTTTATTTCTTTGTAACCTTAAATATTAAGGAAAAATTAATTATTAACTAAAATTTTAAATTATGTCAGACGTAGCATCAAGAGTAAAAGCTATTATTGTTGATAAATTAGGAGTAGATGAAAACGAAGTAACTCCAGAAGCAAGTTTCACAAACGATTTAGGTGCAGATTCATTAGACACTGTTGAATTAATCATGGAATTTGAAAAAGAATTTAACATTGCAATTCCAGACGACCAAGCTGAAAAAATTGGCACTGTAGGCGACGCAGTTAGCTATATTAAAGAAAACGCAAAATAATTCTCAAAAACTAATACTTACTATATGGAATTAAAACGAGTAGTTGTTACTGGTTTAGGTGCTATTACCCCATTGGGTAATAATGTTACTGATTTTTGGACAAACCTAATAAATGGAGTTAGCGGCAGTAACCTCATCACTCGTTTTGATGCCAGTAAGTTTAAAACAAAATTTGCCTGCGAGGTAAAAAATTTCGACCCAAATATAGCAATTCCTGATAGAAAAGAAGTTAGAAAACTTGACCTTTATGCTCAATACGCATTATCTGCTGCATTTGAGGCAGTTAATGATTCTGGAATTAATGACGAGAACATTAATAAAGACAGAGCCGGTGTTGTTTGGGCATCTGGAATTGGTGGTATAGGAACATTTTTACAAGAAGTTCGCGATTATGTTCATGGAGACGGAACTCCAAGATTTAATCCATTCTTTATTCCAAAAATGATTTCTGATATTGCTGCCGGTCATATTTCTATTAGATATGGTTTTAGAGGACCAAACTATGCAACTGTTTCTGCTTGTGCATCTTCTACTAATGCAATAATTGATTCGTTTTGGCTAATTCGTTATGGAAAAGCCGATTTAATGGTTTCAGGAGGCTCTGAAGCAGCAGTTAATGAAGCCGGAATAGGTGGATTTAATGCAATGCAAGCTCTGTCAACAAATAACGACGAATATCAATCTGCTTCTCGCCCATTTTGTAAAACTCGTGATGGATTTGTTATGGGTGAAGGTGGATGTGCTATTATTTTGGAAGAGTATGAACATGCAATAAAGCGTGGTGCAAAAATTTATGCCGAAATAGTTGGTGGAGGAATGTCTGCTGATGCTCATCATTTAACTGCTCCACATCCAGAAGGATTAGGTGCAATTAATGTAATGAAAAACGCACTTAGCGATGCAAACTTAAAACCAGAAGACCTTGATTATGTAAATGTTCATGGAACTGCTACTCCACTTGGAGATATTGCTGAAACTAAAGCAATTAAGCAAGTTTTTGGTGAACACGCATATAGCATGAATATAAGTTCTACTAAATCAATGACCGGTCATTTACTGGGTGCTGCAGGTGCTATTGAATCTTTAGCTTCAATCTTGGCAATAAAAAACAATATTATTCCACCTACTATTAACTTTAAAGAAGAGGATCCGGGTTTAGATTATAAATTAAACCTCACTTTTCATAAAGCTCAAAAAAGAGAAGTTAGAGCTGCATTAAGTAATACATTTGGGTTTGGCGGACATAACTCATCTGTTATTTTCAAGAAATTTACTAATTAAAATTGCTCAGAATTTTTCTGTCGTTTAATTTATCTGAATCCGATAAGGACTTCTATAAATTTCTATTGACTGTACTGAAAATTCGTCCAAATAATCTTTCTATTTACAAGAAAGCATTTACTCATAAATCATTTCCCAGAAGCCTATCAGATGATTATTCTAATAACGAACGTCTTGAGTTTTTAGGTGATGCAATACTAGATTCTGTTGTTGCTGAATATCTGTATATTGCATATCCAAAAAGAGACGAAGGTTTTCTTACAAATATGCGTTCAAAGATTGTTAATCGAAAATCGCTTGATTTAATCGGCGAAAAACTTGGATTTGAAAAATTTATAAAATATTCTTACCCCGAAAAACAACCTAAACATTTCTTTGGTAATGTATTGGAAGCATTAATTGGAGCAATGTATGTTGATAAAGGTTATAAAAGAACTAAGCTTTTTATACTGAATCAAATAGTCAAAAAATTTTTCGATATTAAGGGATTAGAAAAAATAGACGATAATTATAAAAGTCAATTGTTAGAATTGTGCCAAAAACAAAAATTGACTTTAGTTTTTGAAACCACTGAAAACAAACAAGATAACAAAACATTAACCTTTGTTGCAAAAGTAATTATAGATAATGTTTTTTATGGCGAGGGTGTTGGTTGTTCAAAAAAAGAAGCTGAACAAAATGCGGCATATCAAGCGTTGCAAAAAATATCTGCTTAACCCAATTAAAAAGTTATTGCTTTAGCTAAATAATTTAATTCATTTACATTATCAAGCACTAAAGGCAATGTTTTAAGCATATTATCCGAAGCTTTAACGCTATCGTGAAATACTATAATTGAGCCGGGTTTAAGTTTTTTTAAAGTTCTGTTTAATACTTGCTCTGAATTTAGTTTTTTACTATAATCTTTGGTTAAAATATTCCAAAAAATTATTTTATAGTCGTTTTTTAGACTCAAATATTGATTTACCGAGATTCTTCCGTATGGTGGTCTAAAAAGATTTGAATCAATTAGTTCAGCAGCTTTTTTAATATCATTTAAGTATTCCTTTTTTTTGGTTTTCCAGCCATTTAAATGGTTGTAAGTATGATTTCCTACAGAATGACCTGCCGAAATAATTTCACTATATAAATTCGGATTATTTTTTACATTTTTTCCAATACAAAAGAATGTTGCTTTAGCATTATACTTTTCTAAAATATTCAGCACTTGCGGAGTAACTTCAGGGCAAGGTCCATCATCGAATGTAAGATAGATTTCGTTATTGGATTTAAGGCTGAAAATCAAGAAGATTATTGTTAAATTGTTACATTGTTATATGGTTACATTGCCAATTGCTTATTCCCAATTGCTTATTGTCTAATGCTTAAACTGCGTAGCAACAATTTATCAATGTAACAATTTTAGTAAGTTCAATTTGGTTTCAGATATTTCTAAAATCCCAACGACAACCATAGGTTGCGACCGTAGGTCTAATGTGAATAACCCCCAATTTCATTGGGGGTTATTCATGTTCAACTCCTTCGGATTTATATTGCATTTCTTAATGTTCTGAAACCAGTTTGAGCTTACCAATTTTTTATTCCTTAACTTTTGAGGAGAATTGAACATAAAAGTTTTTAAAATCTTCGTCAATTTTCTTATTCAATGTATCTTGCTTAAATTCTCTTGTTAATCGTGATAATTCTTGCATTACCATCATGCTTTTTTTAATTTCATATTCGGTAGAACCTGCAAATTCATCTTCGAGTGAGAAAAAATAACGTAGGTCGTCTTGTGTGCTTTCGTTCAGAATATTAATTACATCGTTAGCTTTTTCAGTAACATTTGCTTTGTAGTATGCTTCTGCAATTCCCAGGTTGAAATAATTATAAGGGACACAATTGTTTGGCATTACTTCGATACATTTATCAAGAACTTTAATTGCAGAATCTTTTTTGCCTTCTTCTAAAAGTTTATCAGCAAGTCGGGCAAAATTGTTTCGTAAGTTCATGGTCATTCTTAAATTGTTCTCATCAAGATAAACTTTTGGATCGTTAATTCCGCCCCATTTAAATTTATTCATCATGTTATCGTACATAATGTCAGAATCAATTCTACCAATTTGTCCATCTCTGTTTGTAGTATTAATTGGAACTAATCTGTATGCAAGTCCTTCGAGTTGAAAAAATGGTTCTAATTTCAAATAACTTTCTGAACCAACAGTAATTGCAAAATAAATCGGACGTTCCCACATATTTGTCGATAATAAATCTAATAACATCATTTCGCCTTTTGTAACATAACTTTTATTAAGATTCCAATCAATATTTTTTATTATTTGATTTGCAATATCGGCTTTCACGGTTCCATTATTAACAACTTTTGATGAATCGACAGATAATCTGAATTTACGAGTTGGAGCATAGCTTAAATCGTCTGCTTGAGGTAATTTAGTGCGTGGGTCGTCGCTCGAAATAAAATCTATAATTTCTTTTAAAGGTACATAATCTTTAACTCTTGGGTCGTCCATTAAATAAACAACATCGCGTTTCCCCTGAGAGTATTTATCTTGAGTCATTGTAAGTTTTATTGGATGTGAGTCGTAGGCTTTTTTTCGCATTTGATTAATATACCAATCGGTATTGAAAAGACTAAGGTTTACAACTCTGACATCGGTTCTGATTCCTTCAACTTCCTGTGCGTACCAAAGTGGGAAGGTGTCGTTATCGCCATTTGTAAATAAAACTGCATTTGGGGCACAAGAGTTTAAATAATTGTGAGCAAAATCTCGTGCTGTATATCGTCCAGAGCGGTCGTGGTCGTTCCAGTTTTCTTTTGCCATAATTCCAGGAACCGAAAAGCAAAGCAATATCGCCAAAACTGCACTAATTACTTGTGGTGCTTTATTTTTTAATAAATTATAAAGTGCTAAAACTCCAAAACCAATCCAAATACAAAATGCGTAGAATGAGCCTGTGTAACCGTAATCTCTTTCGCGTGGCTGATATGGTGTTTGATTTAAATAGATAATAATTGCTATTCCTGTAAAGAAAAAAAGCAACATTACAATCCAAAATTCCTGTTTCGATTTCTTATATTGAAAAAATAAACCTACTAAGCCTAAAATTAATGGTAACAAGTAATATTTGTTCATTCCTTTATTATCTGACATACTTTTGGGTATTTTATTTTGGGGACCAAGCCTTGCATCATCAATAAATGGAATACCCGAGAGCCAGTTGCCTTTTAAAATTCCGCCATGTCCCTGAATATCGTTTTGGCGACCGGCAAAATTCCACATAAAATATCTGAAATACATAAACCCAATTTGATATTTAAAAAAGTATTTTAA
>Ga0154360_1290_pt1 | contig 11796 bp, 4 predicted proteins | sample RifGroA2_FD_115888 | JGI IMG/M metagenome (GOLD analysis project Ga0154360, IMG submission 115888) | Bacteroidetes bacterium GWA2_30_7 | reverse complement strand
TAGGAGCTTATGATGATAAAAATATAGCAGAGCGATTAATGAAGAAAACTTCCGATTCGACCAACATAACTAATTCTTTGACTAAAGAAAAACTAATGAAATTCAAATCAGACTTTAGTTCGATAGATTTCGAAACCGGTAAAATTCAATACAAAGATTATCAAATATCTACATTTCCAATTTATTCAATTGTGATAAAATCGTTCATTAACAAAGAAAAATCTTCATCGTTTCAATTAGCTATTGAACAATTAAACGATAAATGTAAAATTGGTTTACAAGCTAAGTTAGAAAATTCTTACGATTTACTTCCAAATGACTCAATTGAAAAAAATACTACAATTTTAGATTCTTTAATAAAATCAGATTCTGGAAATTGCGATAATTATATTTGGAAAAGCATTTTATATAATCAATCACACGATTACAATAACGCATTAGAAGCAATAAATCAAGCAATTAAAATTTGTCCGAGCAATCATCTTTTGTTTTTCATAAAAGGAAATTTACTGTTTCAGATTGGGGAACTTGTAAATTCTGCTTATGATCAGAATTTACTAATGTTGGAAGTCGATAAGCGAAATACTTCTTCAAAAACCAATAACTATGATTATTTCGAACAATCTATTCTAAATTACACTATTTCAACTCTTTTGAATCCAAATTTCAGTTATGCATATTTTAACAAAGCCTTTGCAGAAGGGATGATTAATAATATTTCGGGAGCCTTGAACGATTATTCACATTGTCTGGCAATTGATAATAATTTTGCTGAGGCATATTACAACAAAGGTTTGATTTTAATTTATTTAAAAGATTCCAAAAACGGGTGTAACGATATGAGTAAAGCCGGTGAATTAGGAATTAAAGAAGCGTATAGAGTTCTTTATAAATATTGCGATTAAGATATGATAAGTTAAAGATTATTCTAAAAAACTGAAAGAAATAACAAATTACAAGTATCAAATCTCAAATAAATCTCAAATAACAATTACTTAATATTCAAACGATTTTGAGAATTGGAATTTATTTGACATTTGTTTTTTGCTTTTTGGAGTTTTCTTACTAACACTATTTATCACATTAGCAGTATAATATCACTTAATTTTTAAAATTTAACTGCTAAAAGTTGTTCTACATATTCCCTCGAATTAGATAATCGTGGAATTTTATTCTGCCCTCCAAGCTTATTTTTTTCTTTAAGCCAATTATAAAATGTTCCATTTTTGAGTATAACTATCTTAGGTAACTCCAAAGTCAAATTTTTATATCTTTTAGCTTCATAATCAGAATTTAACATTTTTAAAGCATTATCTAAAATATCAGTAAAATGTTCAATATTATCTGGTTTTTTTTCGAACTCAAATAGCCATTCATGACATCCTTTGCATTTATCACCCATAAACACTGGTGCAGCGGTATATTCATTAACCATAGCTCCCGATTTTTCACAAGCAATTCTTACTGCTTCATCGGCATTATTAATCATTAATTCTTCGCCAAATGTATTGATATAGTGCTTAGTTCTGCCAGTTATTTTAATTTTATGTGGATTTTTAGATGTGAATTTAACAGTATCTCCAATAGTATAACGCCATAATCCACTATTTGTGGAAATTAGCATTGCATAATTCTTATTAATTTCTACATTTTCAAGTGTATAAACTTTAGGATTTTCTTCGTTTATATGTTCAATAGCAACAAATTCGTAAAAAATTCCATAATCAAGCATTAGCAACAAATCATCTTTATGCGGCTCGTCCTGAATACCAAAAAATCCTTCAGATGCTGTATAAGTTTCAATATAATTCATTGTATCAGATGGAATTAATTTTTCATATTGTTCGCGATATGGAATAAAACTAACTCCACCATGAGTAAATAATTCAAGGTTGGGCCAAATATCTAAAATGTTGGTTTTATTGGTTTTTTCGAGAATATATTTTAGCAAAACCAACATCCACGAAGGAACTCCAGCAATATTTGTAACATTCTCATTAATAGTTGCTAAAGTTAATTTTTCAAGTTTCTCTTCCCATTCACTCATAAGTGCAATTGAAAGGTTTGGAGTACGAATAAACTCAGCCCAGAAAGGTAAGTTTTGAATTATAATTGCAGACAAATCACCATAATACGATGAGTTGCTGTAATTATTTATTTGATGGCTTCCTCCTAATGCTAATCCCTTCCCTTTAAATATTTTAGTTTCAGGATGAATAAATGTATATAATGCAATTAAATCTTTTCCTCCTTTAAAATGACATTCCTCCAAAGATTCTTTACTTACAGGAATAAATTTACTTTTGTCGCTTGTAGTACCGGAGGATTTTGCAAACCATTTTATTTCAGTAGGCCATAAAAGATTTTGTTCGCCTTCTTTTAAACGAAAAATATATGGGCGTAAACTTTCGTAATCTTGAACAGGAATCCTTGATTGAAAATGTTCGTATTTATGAATAGATTTAAAATGATATTTTTTACCCCATTCGGTATCTTTTGCCTTTTGAATCAAATTTATAAATGTTTCTTTCTGAACTTCATGTGGATATTTTTTCATTAAATCAATCTGTGTGATTCTTTTAAAATTAATCCAGTTTATTATTGAATTTATAAACGACATATTTAAAAAAAAATAATTAATAAGACCCTACAAGATAAATATTTTTTAATAATTACCGTCTGCAAGTAAACTGCTTTTTTTTGAAATAACAAATTACAAATTACAAATCTCAAATAAACTCCAAGCTACAAATTTTTAATATTCAAACGGTTTGAAAAAGTTTGTACTGAACTTGTTTCAGTATTGATTTTTTGAAAAATTGAGATTTATTTGTCATTTGTTTTTTGCTTTTTGGTTTTTTCTTACAAACACTAATTACATCGCAATTTTTTTTAACGTAAGTATTTAATGTAATTTTATTAATAAAAGTTTAAAATATTACATAAAATATCAAAATTAATTTATAAATATATAAAATTGAGGGGGGCATATCAAAATAAAGTATAAAATTTAAAAATATTTTGCAGAAAATAGGGGGTAAATCAAAAATAAACTATAAATTTGTAGAAAATTAAAATATTATGTCATCATTTAGATTTAAATCATTAAGAGAAGCAACTAACAGGCAACCTGTAGCAGTTGAACAGTCATCAGTTAAAACTTCTGAATTTTTTGGAATTAATGTTTTTGACAGATATAAAATGCATCAAAATTTGTCAAAAGAGGCATATAATAATGTCGTAGAAGCAATAGATAAAGGTACCAAAATTGACAGAAAAATTGCAAACCAAGTTGCAACCGGAATGAAAGCTTGGGCAATCGACAGAGGAGCAACACATTATACCCATTGGTTTCAGCCTTTAAATGGAGCAACAGCCGAAAAACATGATGCTTTTTTCGAATTAAGCGATAATGGAAGTGTTATTGAAAATTTCAATGGCGATATGCTTGTACAACAAGAACCCGATGCCTCAAGCTTTCCAAGCGGCGGAATCCGAAATACATTTGAAGCCAGAGGATATACAGCCTGGGACCCATCTTCACCTGCATTTGTAATTGGAAAAACTCTTTGTATTCCTACAATTTTTGTATCATATACGGGCGAAGCATTAGATTATAAAACTCCTTTACTGAAATCTTTAAATGCACTCGACAATGCTGCTGTTGCTGTTTGTAAATATTTCGATAAAGACGTTACAAAAGTAATTGCTACTTTAGGTTGGGAACAAGAATATTTTTTGGTTGACGAAGCTTTATTTTTTGCTCGTCCCGATTTATGGATTACAGGCAGAACTTTAATGGGACATTCGTCAGCAAAAGATCAACAGCTTGAAGACCATTATTTTGGAAGCATTCCTGATAGAGTTTTAGCATTTATGAGAGAATTTGAAATTGAGGCATTAAAGCTCGGAATACCAGTTAAAACAAGGCATAATGAAGTAGCTCCAAATCAATTTGAATGTGCACCCGTTTTCGAAGAAGCTAACTTGGCTGTTGACCATAATCAATTACTTATGGATATAATGGCAAAAATTGCTCAAAATCATAAATTTAGAGTTTTATTACACGAAAAGCCTTATAAAAGTGTTAATGGTTCGGGTAAACATAATAACTGGTCGTTGATGACAAATGAGAAGAAAAATCTTCTTTCACCGGGGAAAAATCCAAAAACTAATATTCAATTTCTCACTTTTTTAATAAATATAGTTAGAGCAGTTTACGAATATGATGATTTATTAAGAGCCGGTATTGCATCGCATGGAAACGAACACAGACTTGGTGCTAACGAAGCCCCACCTGCAATTATGTCAGTATTTATTGGCACTCAACTTACGTCGTTACTTAACGATTTGGAAAAAAGAGTTACCGGGAAAAAACTTAGTCCTGACGAAAAAGCAGACATTAAATTAGATATAGGAAAAATTCCTGAAATTTTATTAGATAACACCGACCGAAATAGAACTTCACCATTTGCATTTACAGGAAATCGATTTGAGTTTAGAGCAGTTGGCTCATCAGCTAATTGTGCTTCTGCAATGATAGTTTTAAACACTGCCGTTGCCAGCCAACTTAAAGAGTTTAAAAAAGATGTTGATGCATTAATTAAAAAAAGAGTTAAAAAAGATGAAGCTATTTTGCAAGTATTACGAAAATATATTGTTGAATCAAAGAGAATTAGGTTTGAAGGAAACGGATATTGCGACGAATGGATTAATGAAGCATTAAAAAGAGGTTTGAAAAATACAATTGACACAACAGAAGCCTTAAAAACATTTGTAACCGAAAAGTCTTTGAAACTATTTACCGATTTAAAGGTGCTTTCTGAGCGAGAAATGTATGCCCGTTACGAAATTACACTCGAAAGTTACAAAAATAATATTCAGATTGAATCCAGAGTATTAGGCGATTTAGCTTTAAATCATATAATTCCAACAGCTGTAAAATATCAGAATATATTAATCGAAAATGTTAAAGGACTAAAAGATATTTTTGGCGAAAAAGAATTTAAAGTAATAGCATCAACCGAAATACAGGCAATTCAAGAAATTTCCAATAATATTAATGCAATAAAACAGTTAGTTATTGATATGATTGAAGAAAGAAAAAAAGCCAATGTAATTACTGATATTCATTTAAAAGCAGAAAAATACACTAAAAATGTTAAGCCATTTTTAGAAAATATCAGAACTCATATCGATAAACTCGAAATGATTGTGGACGATGAATTATGGCCTCTTCCAAAATATAGGGAATTGTTATTTATTAGATAACTATTGATTTACGGATTTGAGTTTAATTAAAATTACTCATTATTTAATGAGAAATCCAGAGAAAACAATTCAAATTATTTTAGATTTGTATAAATTTCCTAAAAAATTAAGTAAATCTATTCAAACTATTTCCAGATACTGTTCTTATGATAAAAAGAAAAAGAGCTAATTTTCAGCAAGATATGGAATCAGTATTTTGTTAACTTGACGCATATGCCCGATGGGACTAAATTTCTTTCTACCAATATATTGTCCCTAATGGGCAATGTCATTAAGTTAAGTCTGAAAGGCTTTAATTTGAATAACATCCGATGTAATCGGAGGTGAAAATCAAAGCTGAAAATAACCCAGAATGGGTTGAATATTATATTAGACCTTCGGTCGCAACCTACGGTTGTCTTCGGGATTCCTCAGTATTAGCTAATTAATACCTTAACTTAATGACATTGCCCTAATGGGACAAGTTAAGTTAACGCCAATGCGATTCATCGGAAAGTTATGCCGATAGGAATTTTTCGTTTTTCTATTCCGTATCAATATATCAATTCGTAGAATATATATCTTTGAACAAATTTTAATTACCTTCAAATTATGAAATTACTATTTGTAATTCTGTTTGCTTTTGCAATCACAACCGCAAAATCCCAGCAACTAATCATTTACAACGATATAAAGCCCGAAACATATCTAGTGAAAGATGAACTTGGCGATAAAAATACTCCATTGCGTAATATCTTGAAAATATTGGCTCAGGGAAATAATAAACCTCCTGCAACAACAAAATTTTATTTTGCCTACAAGCAAAAAACCAGAATCTTAAAAAAGAATAATACGTTGGAGTTTATTGTCGAAATTCAGGATATTAATTTTTCAGGCGATATTAAATATAAAGGATTCGATATGAGCGAATTTCTTTTCCCAAACGAAGCCGATTTTTCAATCAATTGGCTTACAAGAGCAGGACAAATAATTAAAACATTTTCGTTTACTAATGTGCAGATTAATGAAGAAAACCTTGTTCTTGCCGATTTTTATGAAAACGATTCCCTAATGCAAAATTCGTACAATCTGGCAGTTGTAAATAAAAATTTCTATTTCACTGTAGTAAATATGAAATTACTGAAAAGCAAAGCCGACCTTATTGATGAGTACTATACTATTGATAATCAGCTAAAATATGCTTTTGCCGAATTAGAAACCATTAATCCAGACAACATCGACAAACTATATGAATACAAGACAATTATCAGTAAAAATGATATACTAATCAGCTCAATTACAAGTAAAGATTTTATTAATCAGTTAAATCTCAACGAATACGACCCTATAAAACTCGACGAAAAACTTTCAAATTTGTATGGTTTAAACAATGAACTCAGGTTTGAAATTAATTACAATATCGAACATTTATACGAAATTTATTATCATCGAGGGTTAGAAATGCTTGCAAATGGAAAAACCGAGATGGCACTTCAAAATTTTAATAAATCGGTAAATAGCAACTTGTTTTTTGCACCTGCACATTATCAAATAGCTAAAATCAACTATTATCGCAAAAACTACGATTTGACAGTAACCGGGATACTTGATATTGTTAACAACATGAAACCCGACCCCGATACAAAAACATTGGCTGTTGAATTGGCTAATATGGTTTATGTCGATTTAATTTCGATTGCAAAAAGCTATAATTCGCAAAATAAGTACGAACAAGCTCTTTCACATTTGGATAAAGCCAAAAATATTTGCCAGAGTGTTACCGGAATGATTTGTAGTACAGAGCTTCAAACATCGTATCAGGATGCAATTAATGGAAAATATCAGCAATATATTTCATCGGCAAATCAGCAAATTGATGCCGGAAAATTATTCGATGCCGAAAGCACAATTCAAACATTACGAATTTATTATCAGTCAAATACCGGATTGCTTGATGTAAGTTATTTAGATAAAGCTATTGAAAAACTTTATTTTGCTTACGTTGAGAAAAGTAAAAAACTGAATACATCGGCAAATTATGCAGAAGCAGTTAAATGTGTTGATAACGCAAAGCAAATTTGCAAAACAAACTCAAAAATTCCATGCACTGCCGATTTAGACGAACAGGTTATGATTGCATACAAAGGAATTTATTCTGTAAAATTAGAATCGGCAAAAGCATCGCTTCTGAAAAATGATTTAAAATCAACTGAACTAAATTTAAACGATGCAGAGCTTTACAGAAGTTCAAAAAATATTGAAAAAAATCCCTTGCAAGATGATTTGATGTTTCAACTTAACACAAAAAAATATCAATCAATGATTTCCGAAGCTCAAGATTTGTTTGCAAATAGAAAATACGAAAATTGTCTATCGAAAATTAAAGAAGCCGAAAAAATAGCTGTTTCAAGCAATATCACAATCTCTACGGAAGTTAAAAAGTTGAAAGAAAATTCTGCACGCAATCAGATTAACGCATTGATTCAAAATGGAATTGACGGAGTAGAAACAAATAATTTGAAAATCGCCAGAGACAATTATAAAAACGCAGTTAGTTTAGCTTCGGAATATTCTCTTGAGAATGATAAAGAAATTTCATTATCAATAAATTCTTTGAAAGGAAAAATGTTTTCGCAGGAGTGTAAAAATGCTCAAAATGAATATCAAACACAGTACAATCTTGTTCTTTCGTATTGCGAAAAAAAGGAATTTGACGATGCCGACAGAGCTTTAGAAAAAACATTTCAAATAGCCGAAAAAAACTCTGAATGTGATATAAATACTTTAGAAGCAAAAAATAAACGTTCTGAGATTTTGCCTGCAATTACATATCAGAAATTATTTGCCGAAATAGAAAAAATGCTTAGTAGCGGAAATTATGAACAGGTTTATAAAAAGTATCAGGAAATCGAAATGTATTTTTATGAATTTGCAGTTGAAAAGTTTGGGCTTGAGCATCTTCCGATATTTGATTATATTCTTAAATGTAATTCAGAATTTGTTAATTACAGCATCAAACATTATCTTGAAAATAAGGATTTAACATCTTCTTTAAAATTTTTAGATGAACTTTTCAAGCGAAATTATTCTCCAAAATGGTGTTCGCAAAATCAGGAATTACTCGGTTCAGAACTTGCAAAAAGAGATTTTTCAAATAATTCATCATCCAATCCTAAAGAAATGGTTACAAAATATACAAAAGGCGAAAAGTGGTATTCGATTTTGAAAAAGGCTTATTTGAAGCAGTGGAAAGGGATGAAGTAGTTTGGTGTATATGTTTTGACTCTACCTTATTATTAGTTGGATGTAGTTGAAAAACACCGATGTCTGAGGATAATTAAAAAGAAACTTTGTTATAAATTAACGAGCTTTTCAATAGTATTTATTAAAATTTATACTTTATTAACAATAGTTCGGTAGATTTTTATAAAGTGCTATTAATTAGGAGATTATCAATGTATTGTTTTTTATATTATTGCATTGATGCTACTTCGTGGTGCTTCACTGCGCTCGCAATGACGTAATATGCAGACAGTCAAACTCTTCGTCATTGCGAAGAACGAAGCAACCTCAAAATATACCGAACTATTATTATTAATCAATGGCTCAATAACATCTTTGTCAAATATCTGAAAATCTTGATAGTCACCCTCTTGTCTTTTGTTAAATAAATTATTGTATAACTTCCCAAAAGATTTATGGAATTTTGGGTAGTTTTTATTTTTATTGACATAAATCACCTATGGTGAATAGCTCGTAGAGCTTAAATGACAATAAAACAACATAATAGAACTTCAATTTTTTCTCGTAGACTTGTGCTGAGCATGTCGAAGTAGGATTAACAAGAATATAGTCGGTTAGTAGTGATAAACTTTTAATAATTCTATTAAATTAGTTTGTATAATAAAAATTGTGAAAAAATATTCTATTTTTATCATTAAATTTTTCATAAAAACACTAAATATTTTAAAAGTAGTAACTCCATTTCCGTAAAATGTGAATTACATTTGACACTTTTAAAGCAAAGGTCATTATGTCTTTTATGTGGAATGGTTTAATTATTAAAAATCCTAAATAGTTCAAATGAATAAATCTCTTTCATGCTTAATTTTAATTTTACAAATCATTTTTTCAATTAAAACCAATTCACAAATTGTTGATTTAAATACATATTCTTACCTACGACTGTTTGAAAATCAGATTATTTGTGATGAATCAAATGTTAAATTCAAAAAATTTGCTCAAAATGTTTCAGAAGATTCTTTAAAAACAAAAACAGTTAATATACTTCATATTGGCGATTCTCATATTCAAGCTGATATGTTTCCAGCAAAATTGAGATTTCTTTTTTCAAAAAGCTTTCAGCATATTGCCGGACGAGGTTTAGTTTTTCCATACACACTTGCAAAAACCAATAACCCAAAAGATTACGAAGTTACATATACAGGTAATTGGGAATCGTGCAGAAGCCTTGATAAAGATAAAAAAAATAATCTAGGAATTTCGGGTATTTCTGCAACAACATTTTGCGAAAATTCATCTATTACAATGTGTTACAAAAACTTTGATTCTATTTGCTCTAATTTAAAAACAATTAAAATTTTGCACGAATTTAGTGATAAAGATTATGTACCAAAAGTTAATAATCGACTCGCAGATGATTTTATAAAAATTGGCGATAATTTAGCATATAGCAGTTTTAATATCAATAATACCGACCCATTTACAATAACATTTTTTAAGTCAAACAACCTGCAAACAAAATTTACAATCAATAACTTTTACATCGAAACCGAAAACACCGGATTAGTGTATAATTCAGTAGGATTAAATGGTGCAGATGTTAACTCTTTTCTTAATTGCAATTTATTGAAAAATCAATTAGAATTTCTGAATCCATCGTTAATAATTATTTCTTTAGGAACAAACGATGCCTATCCCGAAAAATTCGACCCGATTGCTTTTAAACAAAGCTATACAATGCTTATTAATAACATATTAGCTATTTGTCCCGATTGTGCAATAATTCTTACAACACCAGGCGACAGCTATCGAAACAAAAATTATTTAAATATTAATTACGAAAAAACCAGAGATATTATAATAAAGCTTGCCGAAAAATATAATTTAGGCGTTTGGGATTTTTATACAATTATGGGAGGTTTAAATTCAATATATCTGTGGCATAAGTCAAACCTGTGTTTCGACGATTTTCTTCATTTTAATAAGGAAGGATATGAGTTGCAGGCTGTTTTATTTCATAAAGCATTACTTGATTTAATTTCAAAAAATCAAACGAAACGCTATGATAAATAATAAACACATGAAACATTCACTGCTCGCTCCGATTTATCGGAGACTAAAAAGACACACAAGAGAATGATTATAGAGAAGAAACTAGCCACAGATTGCACAAATTTTACTCATAAATCGCATATTTTTAATGGCATTCGTGAGTCGCTTCGCTATGTTCACAGATTTAAAACAACCAAAGGTTGTTTTATCTGTGCTAATTCAAATAAATCTGTGAAAAGAATCTGTGAAAATTTGTGAAATCTGTGGCAAAAGAAATCATAAATATCATTGAACTTAGCGAAGCGGCTCACGAATGCCTTTTAAATAAATTACTAATGAGTAAAATCAGCGTCTAATAAAAATATAAACAAATGTTATAATCTTGGATTGGTTAAAATACATATTTCTTTATTCAGAAGATTCTCCATTGCTATTCACTCAGTTATATTTCTGGGTTTTTGTTGCAATAATTCTGTTCTTTTATACATTTATTTATAAAAAAAGTAAGTTAAGAAATACTTATTTATTCATTTTCAGCCTTTTCTTTTATTACAAAACCGGAGGTTATTATTTTTCTCTTTTAATTTTCTCAACACTCGTTGAATATGCTACCGGACTTTTAATTTATAAAAGTCAAAAGCTGTATTTAAAAAGAATTTTTTTAGGAGTTAGTTTAATAGTAAACTTATCGCTATTAGGTTTTTATAAATATTCTTACTTTTTTATCGAAAACTTAAACTCAATTTTTGGTACAAATTTTAAAGTTGTAAATATTCTTGCTGTTTGGACAAATTCATTGGTTGGTACTCATATCGACGTTAGCTCAATTATATTGCCGGTAGGTATATCTTTTTATGTTTTTCAAACTATAAGTTATTCATTTGATGTTTATCGAAATAAGCTAAAACCTGTTACAAATATTATTGATTTTGGATTTTATGTAACTTTTTTTCCGCAGTTGGTGGCTGGTCCAATTGTTCGGGCAGCCGAATTTATTCCTCAGTTGTATCAGAAATACGCATTAAATGCTCAAATTATGGGACATGCTACATTTCTGATTTTAAATGGGTTAATTAAGAAAATTTTAATTTCCGATTTTATTTCAATCAATTATGTTGACAGGGTTTTTGAAGCTCCCCTCTCCTATTCTGGTTTTGAAAATTTAATGGCTGCTTATGGCTATTCAATCCAGATTTATTGCGATTTTTCGGGCTACACCGATATTGCCATTGGAGTGGCACTTTTGTTCGG
>Ga0154360_1285_pt3 | contig 11797 bp, 16 predicted proteins | sample RifGroA2_FD_115888 | JGI IMG/M metagenome (GOLD analysis project Ga0154360, IMG submission 115888) | Bacteroidetes bacterium GWA2_30_7 | reverse complement strand
TGTAATGATTGATTATAATATTGAATTGGCTGCCGAAACCGACGAACTTAACGAAACAATTAATTATCAATCAGTTTTTATGCTTGTAAAAAAAGAAATGGCGATAAAATCAAAACTTCTTGAGAATGTTTCGAAAAGAATTGCAGATTCGATTAAAGAAAGTTTTCCTAAAATAAATCAACTAAAAGTTAAAGTTTCAAAGATAAATCCACCGCTCGGAGGTCAAATTCAGAAAGTTACGTTAGAATATAATTGCTAAATTGTTTTATTGTTAAATTGCGATGCATTGCGATGTATTGAACGAAGTCGAAATAAGCGTAGCCGAAATGTTAAATTGCTTAAAAACAATTGTTAACCGCATCTAAAGGAATAATAATAACAATTTAACAATGTTCATTTTTAGTTTATTTCAAAAAGGGATTGAATTTTTTTTCTTTACCTATACTTGTATAAGAACCATGTCCGGGATAAACCTTTACATCGTCGCTCAAAACCAGTAATTTATTTTTAATTCCCGAAATAAGTTCATTATAATTTCCACCGGGTAAATCTGTTCTACCAATGCTTCCATCAAATAAAACATCGCCGGAAACCAATATTTTAGAACTTTCATTATAAAAACATAAACTTCCGGGAGAGTGTCCGGGAACATGAAATGCTTTTAAGCTGCTATTTCCAAATTTTATTATATCATTATCGTCGATTGTTTTTGAAATCAATGGAGATTGTTCTACATCGAAGCCGTAAACTGAACCATATTCAACTGAAGCATTTAACAAAGGTATATCTGATTGATTTGCCTGAATGGGAATATTAAATTTTTCTGAAATAAATTTATTGCCTAAAATATGGTCAACATGGCAATGTGTTATAATAATTTTTACAGGTTTTAAATTATTATCTGAAATAAATTGTAAAAGGGTTTCTTTCTCATGCTTTGTATAACAAGCAGGGTCTATTATAATACACTCATCAGTTTCGTCGTACACAATATAAGTATTAACTTGAAATTGATTAAAAACCAAAGACTTAATATTCATCTCTTTATAAATTTATTGTTTGAAGTTTGATGTTTTTGGCTCGAAGTTAGTTTTGCAGACTGATTATCAGTATATTACATAACGTCTTTCAACTTTTTCCTTTGAACTTTTCCCTTTAAGCTTAAAAACGCATCAAGGATCTAAAGCTCCCTCGAAAATGTCAATATTGTCTAAATACTTTGCGCAAATTTTAACATAATCGTGTGTAGGAGGTGATTGTTTTATGTCGATATCGCTCAATAATCGAGAGTTGTCGAATATTTGGCTTAATTCAATAAATTCAAAATATGGTTCTAATCCGGCAAAAAGTATTTTAATTTTAGATTTATCGCCCATTGTTTTTTCCCAATAATCAAGATAGTTTTTGTAATTATTCAGCTCGTTATCAGTGGCTAATCTTCCGCTTGCCCAGAATTTCATTTGTTTAACAAAACTTCTGTCGATGAATTTAAAATCTGGTCTATCGTTGTAATATTTTGAAATTACTGTGGTAGTTCTTAAAGGAGTAGTAAATGAGTCTGTTCCTGATGATACATGGTAAGTATTATATTTTAAATTCTTAGCCATAACAAGTTTAGTAATTGCTTCAGAAGCATAATCAACAGGAATAATATCAAGCTTAGAATCTTTATCAACAGGTATTAAACGTAATAAATTCAGTGAAGCCAGAGTCCAAAGGATAACATAAGAACGAGGAACCCACGGACGGCTGTCGCCCATAATAATTGAAGGTCGTAGTATTAAAAGTTTTTCTTGAGGAAGATTTTCTCTCAACATGAATTCGCCCATCATTTTTGAATAAGTATATTTAACAAAATGCTGAGAGTTCATATCTGGAGAATCGGTTTCGTAAACAATTTTGTCTTTAAAGCCTGTTCCACAAATAGTTGCAGTGCCTATGTAAGTGAATTTGTCGAAATGTTTAAGAGTTTTACTCCAGTCTATAATTTTTTTTAATCCTTGAATATTTGTTTTTTCAATAAGTGTGTCATAAATTCTTGAAAAAGATGTGTTTGCAGCAGAATGTATAATTACATTTGTGTCGCTGATTCTTTTATTATCGGCTAGTTTTTGAGTTAAATTGTCGTCAAGTAAATCTTCAACTACTGGAATAATTCTATCTACAGAATAATGGTCTTTGTGAAGATTAAATATTTTTTCAACTCTCTTACGACCTTCATCTTCAGTTTTGGCTCTAACAAGGCAATATATTTGTTTAATATCTTTCTCTTTTGCTAAAGAAACTAATAACTCTCCACCTAAAAAACCTGTTGCTCCGGTTAAAAAAACATTCATGATACTACACGGTTCAAAAATATAATTTACAGAATATCAAAATACATTAAACTCTTTTTTATAAAAATTTCAAAATTAATAAAACATTTAATATTGCTTCGTTTTTTTCAGAAAACTTAATATTAATAATTGTGAAAATATCTTTAAAAAAAACAAACTCTGATATTTAGCTATAAATTTTTATGCTTTACCTTTCAACATTGGTACAAAAATAAAACTTCCGTGTTCTTTAATTTCAGTATTTGATTCAGTTATTTTTTTTAATACTGTCATTATCTGAACATTCGTATTTCCGATTGGAGCAACAAGCAATCCGTTAACTTTTAATTGCAAAATTAATTGTTCGGGAATGTATGGTGCTCCTGCAGTAATTAATATTTTATCGAATGGTCCGTATGTAGGTAAACCTAAATAACCATCTCCGTAAAAGCCATTTATAATATAGCCCATTTTTTTTAATAAAATTTGAGTTTTATCGAAAAGTTCTTTCTGTCGCTCAATAGTATAAACTTTTGCACCAAGTTCGCATAAAATAGCAGTTTGATAACCCGAACCTGTTCCTACTTCAAGAATTTTATCGTTTTTTTGAACATTAAGTAGCTGAGTTTGAAAAGCTACGGTGTAAGGTTGTGAAATTGTTTGACCAGAAGAAATAGGCATTGCCTGGTCTTTATAAGCATGAATTTCTAAACTCGAATCCATAAAAAGATGTCGGGGAATTTTTTCAATAGCCGTTAGAACTGTTTCATCTGCTATGCCTTTTTGACGAAGCTCTGAAACTAATTTTAATCGTTGTCCTTTATGTTTGTAGGTGTCAATCATTGAAAAATCTTTCATTAAGATGAGAATACTATAAATAGCAATATTTACTTTTTTTAAAACTATACAAAATTAACAATGCCAGATTAATATGATTAATTCAAAATATAAACTTTACCCGGCAAACACTTAACATAACCCGAAAATTCCATATTTAAAAGAATTGAAGAAAGTTTGTGAATTGGTAATTGTAAAGTATAGGCTAAATCGTCGATATTGGTGTTTGGGTTATTTCTTATTAAGTCAAAAATTGGTTGTTCTTCGGGTGTTAAATTTACAAATAGTTGTTTTTGCTCTTCCGATTTACTTTGCGAAGATTTTTTCCAATTCATTACATTCGCAATATCATCAGCATTTTCAACCAATAAAGCTCTCAGACTTTTTATTAAAAAATTACTGCCACGAGAATAGGTTTCGCCTACTTTTCCGGGAACTGCCATTACATCTCTATCATAAGAACCGGCAATTTCGGCAGTAATTAATGCTCCGCCCTTAATGTCTGATTCAATTACTAATGTAGCATCGGAAATACCGGCAACTATTCGATTTCGTCTTACAAAGTTTGATGGGTCAAGTTTAGAATTGCTCATAAATTCTGAAAGCAAAGCTCCTTGTTTTGTAATTGATATTGCATATTTTTTATGACTTTGCGGATAAACTGTATCGAGTCCGTGACCAAGAACTGCTATTGTTTTTAAATTGTTTTCGAGAGCTGCTTTATGTGCTGTTATATCAATTCCATAAGCTAAACCGCTAACAATTACTATATCTGGAAATGATTTTGCAAGTTCCGATATTATGTTTTTACATATTTGTTTTCCATAATCGGTTGCTTTTCTGGTGCCTACAATACTAATAAATTTTGAAGTGTTAAAGTCAATATTTCCAAGGCTGTAAAGCATAATTGGAGAATCAATACAGTTTTTCAATCTTTCGGGATAATCTTTATCGAGATAAAAGTAAGGTTGAATGTTGAATTTTTCGAGAAATTGAATTTCTTCCTCAGCTCTCTTAATCACTGGTTTATTGTTGATTATAGTGTTTGCAAGACTTTCGCCAATTCCGGGAATTTTAAGCAACTGAGCTTTTTTAAGACTAAAAACTGTATCAATACTTCCTGCGTAAGCAATTAATTTTTTTGCATTTATACTACCGACACCTGGAATTAAATCAATTGCAATTTTATATTTTAAAAGCTCATTCATTTCAATTTTTTTCGGAAGCAATTATATAAATTATTTCGTTAAGAATTTCGTGTCGTTTTGTATTTCTTTTTCTGTCGGCTATTTCACCTGCTTTTTTGACATTTCCTTTGTAATATCGCATAAACCATGGAAATACTGAGATTGCTGAGTCGAAAATGCTGTATGCAACTGCTGTTTTGTAAGTTAAATATCCCAAAGCTACATTTAAAAAAAGTGCATTCAGCGAATTTTTCATGTCGCCACAATATGCTTGACCTGAACCTGGAACTAAAGCACTTAATATTTTTGCTTTAACAGGCGATGGGCTGAAAAGGTTTGATTTATTTTCAAAAATATTTTCAAGCATTATTTTAGTTTCTTTATTTTCAGCAGATTTTAAAAAATATTTTTCGGCAAGTTTTATATCTTCATTTTTAAAATAGCACAAAGCTTTATAAAAACAGAGTTCGTGAGAGTCGAAATACACACTGTCGGATGAAAGAAGAATAATTAATGCCTGTGGAATATACGATGCCATAATCAGACAAGACGTTTTCTTTTTTAAAGCATCAATTACGATTGATTTATCGGAACTCTTAATTAAAATGCTGTCGAGTAAAGAGATTGCAGATTCGTAATTTTGTAGTTTAATATAGCAATTTGCAATTTTTAGATTTATTTCATTTTCGCGATTTTCTTTATCGAAAAAAAAAATTCGTTTATAAATTTTAATTGCACCCTCAGAATTGCCTGATGCGGATAGGGAATCTGCATAATTGATGTAATTGTTTGACGATTGGGCAGATACATTACTTATTTGTGCAAAAGCATAAATTTGAAATAGAACACAGATGACGCTGATTTTACGAATATTCACAGATTTAAAATCAGTACAAATCTGTTTTATCTGCCCAACCAATGTTACAATGCTTTCTAAGAACATATTAACAAAATGATTTTTAGTTATTGATTATTTTATCCACCTTTTCTTCAAGTATTTTCTTTTTTCTTTTATTAAAATTAACGGCTTCTTTGTGAGAACCCCAGATATTTCCTGCATAAAAACAGAAACTTAATCCCGAGTAAACCCAACCATATCCACTGTTTACGCCATGTTTACGAAATCCGCGATATGCATTAAAAGAGGTAGCTGCAACATACAGAAACGACATTAATCCGTTTTTCCAGTCGCCTACATATATTTTACCGCTTCCGGGAATTACAGCAGACATAACAGATGCTAAAGCAGGACTTTTGCGTTTTTCGAGCGAATATTTAATTGCTGTTTCAAGTAATTCAGTCTCGGCTTTAGTATTTAAATTGCTGACTAATACAGAATTATCAACAATAAGCTTCTTTGAATCAATTAACAGCAATGAAGCAAATTTGTAAAAATCTTTTTTGTTTTTGGGAAAGGGCTGAAGCCCTAAAATGCTATCTGATAGATGGAATTGCCGAGCTAATAAATTCATTTTAAGTTCTTCTTCGAGAAAAACAATGTCGTTAGAAATTGTATAATATTCTTTTGCTTTATTAATTCCCGAAATATAATTTTTGCTTAAACGATACGATTGTACAAGCCTTATTTGATTGATTTTAACTTCCGGATGCATAAAATTAATTCTTTCATATTCTTCTGAAGCAAGCCTGTAGTCTTTGGTTTCGAAAAGCCAATTTGCATATTTTTCAGAATTTTCGAGGTTGAAAATATCCTGTGATTTTAGAATTAATGGAACTATAATTAGAAATAATATTTTAAAGAACGTTATCAATATATTTTCCATTTTTGTTTTTTCTGGGATATTTTTCGGGAGTATTTTTATTACATCGGGTTAGTCTATCGAAAGCATTTAGTGACCCTGCAAATATACCGTATTCAGAAACTGACTCAATAGCATATTGCGAACAAGATGGTTCAAAAACACATGTTTGAGAATCTTGTGAAGAGATTAAAAACTTATATAGTCTGAAAAGCCCTCTGACCATTATTGATAGCTCGGAAGGTGTTTTATTGTTTTTAATTTTATAATGGTTGTGATGACTTTTTTCAGAAGAAGAAAACTGCATTACTTCATTTTTTGTTTGACTTAAACAACTGAATGAATAAAGAAGCAGAAGAAAATAAACTAAATATTTAAATTTTTGAATCATGTTAAGTGAGCTTTTCGAAAAACTATTTCTTTTAACTTATCAAAGTTTTAAAAAAACAAAATAGTTAAAATAAAACCTTATATGCAAACAAAGTATTTAGTTCGGAATCAGATAAATTCAAGTATTTATTCATAATTTCTTTAGTATGTTCACCTAATGACGGAGCGTTCGTTTTAATTTGTACTGGTGTTTCATTAAACTTCATCGGTGTATTTGTAATTTTCAACCTTCCAGCGATTGGATGATTTATCTCTTTAAAAATTTCTCTTTCCGAATTATGGCTATCGTTAAAAACCTCATCAATATTTCTTACTTTTCCACAAGGAAGTCTTTCTGAATAGAATGCTTTAATTACTTCATCAGTAGAGTTTTTGGATGACCATTCTTCTAATATTTTATCAACTTCCTGCCAACTTTGTTTTCGTTTATCGGGAGAGTTAAATTTTTCATTATTTAGCAAATCTTCCCTTTCGATAATTTTCAGAATTTTACTCCACATTTCATTTGTTAACGATGTGTGTGCAATATATCCATCGGAGGTTTTATAGCATCCATGTGGCGATGTGCCGGGATGATGATTTCCGGTGCTTTTAATACCTTCTTTAATTAAATCTATTTCCGACTTATTTTTAATGCTTTCGTAAATCAAAAAGCTGTTATCCATTATCGAAATAATTGAGTCGTACATTGCTATATCAACAAACTGTCCTATGCCGGTTGCTTTTAAATGATATAGTGCTGATGAAATTGCGAAAGCAGCATTGGTAGCCGAAATATAATCAACAACGCTTAAAGGACTTCTTAATGGCATATTGTTTTCAGGAAAACCATTAAGCGATGCCAAGCCCGATTCTGCCTGAATCATAATGTCGTAAGCAGGTTTATGAGAATTTTTATTGTTGTGTCCGTAACCTGAAACCGAAACGTAAATAATATTTTCCTTGAGCTTTTTAACATCTTCGTAACTTAAACCAAATTTTTCCATAACTCCGGGTTTGAAATTCTCGGAAATAACATCAACATGAGGAATTAATTTTTTGATTATTTCGAGCCCTTTAGGGCTTTTCAAATCTATACATAAGCTTTTTTTGTTACGGTTAACCTGAATAAAAAATGTACTTACTCCATTAATTTTTGGTCCGGTATTACGAAGTGTGTCGCCAACTTCCGGCGGTTCGACTTTTATTATTTCAGCACCTAAATCGGCTAAAAGAGTTGTAGCATAAGAGCCTGCAATAACCTGACAAAAGTCTAAAATTGTGATTCCTTCAAAAATTTGCTTTTTATTTTGATTAGGCATAATCAAGAATTTAATAGAACACAACCAAAAGCAGCTAGAAACTGCGATTTTTCTGGACTTTCAGCAGAGGGAAATTTATCTCTGAATAATTTTACAATTTTAGGGTGGCTGTCGGGGATTCCTCCTGTAATTATTAGTTTATCTTCTATTATTGAAAGTTCTATGCAGCGGTCAATCACAGAGTTATAGATGCCAAGTATAAGATTTTGAATTGATGTTCCTTGTTTGATTCGTCCTATAATTTCAGAAACTGCAAAAACAGTACAGAAACTATTAATTTGAAAAACTTCGGTTGCTTCTTCGGCAAACTGATTAAATTCTTTGGCTGTAATATCAAGCCTGAAAGCGATTTCCTCAATAAAAGAACCTGTTCCTGCTGCACATTTGCGATTCATTTTAAATTTATCAACTTGCCCGTTATCAGTAATTTTGATATACTTTGTGTCCTGTCCGCCAATATCTATTACCGAACATTTGCATTTGTATATATGATAAACTGCTTTTGCCAGAGCAATAATTTCAGAATTAGCAATAAATGGAATATTCAATTGTTCTCTGCCATAACCGCAAGTAAAAACTGGTGATGAGAATTTGTAATTTTCCGAAAATTTATCTAATATTTTTGTGGCAGCTTTATTAAAATCGAAACCAGTGCGAACTGCATAAAAATCAAGTATTTCGTTCTTTTTATTTACAATTACACCCTTTGTGTATGAGGAGCCGAGGTCTATTCCTATTTTGTGCATTTGCTTAGTTAGAGGTTTGATGTTCGAGGTTCTTCGTCATTGCGAGGCACGAAGCAATCTTTAATTTCTTGAAGACAATTGACTTATAAATGTTTCAATAGCAATAATTGCCTGCTCTTCGCTGAAACAACGAGAATCGTTAAGGTCGCCATGAATTTCAATATATGGAATCTTTGTTTTTGCATTTAAACGAACAGGTAAACCAAAATGTGTATTTGAATTTCGCATACATGTTTTCGATTCGTGATAAATCATTCCATCAATTGAAAATTCTTTGAGAAGTTTTTCAAATACTTTTTCTTTTTCATCATCGCTTCTAACAATAAATAATTTACAATAAGCCAATGCAGCCGATTCGAAAGGATTTTTTGAATCAAGGTCGTCGAAAACCCAACTGTTGCAATAAGTTGATGCAACTATGCAAGTATTAAGATTTGCAAATAATTTCGACATACTGCTGAGTTTGTACCAAAGCGGCATTCCGTCCCAGTAAATTCGATATTTTTCGTTTGGAACTGCACTAACTCCGGTATTGATTCTTTGTTGTAATTCTGAAAGTAAAATTCTGTAATAGTCTATTGCATATTGAGTTCCACGCATTACAACTATTGGTCCCATGTGTATTGCTGAATCGAAAAAATTAATCGGCGAAGGTTTGCTTTTTGCAGTTTCAAGAACTTGTCGCCAAAGTACGCAGCCATCGTGTGATAAACCAATTGTTTCGCGATATTTATCAATATCAAATTTTTGTGTTGCAACTTTTTCAATTTTAGGGACAAGTTCCTCAAATTGTTTAGCTACATATTGAATTATTCCAGTTGTTAATTCATTAATATTAAGCGGTGTACTGATTCCTAAAACTGGAACATTATAATGTCTTGCATAAAACGAAAACCAGTCGGCAACTTCTTTGCATTGGTTAGTATTATAAACTAAAATATCGGGTTTTGGAACAGTTTTAAAACCACTTTTCTGAAGCGGAGTTTCGTTTTGCAAAAAAGCTCCTATATCGCTTGTAAGGTATGAGCAAATTTCGGGAGAATAACCATGAGATACAGCAGTTGGAATGTATTTTTCAGCCATTTTTGAAGCTCCAAGCATTGCGCCGTGATTTTCAGGAAAGTAAACTTCAAATCCCATTGAATAAAGCAATTCAGCCGGTCCAACGCTTGTGCACCATGCAATTTTTTTATTTCCTGTTTCAGTAGCAGTTTTTAATCTTTGAAAATAACTGTCCATTGTAGTACGAAGACTATTAACAGATTGTAATTTTACTGATTCCGATTTTTCTTGACTCATAAATTGATTTCTAAATTATATATTTTATAAAAATTTTATTTAACAGCAAAGACAAATGTTTCAGCATCAGTTCTATGCTGAGGAAATTTTATTTTTTCCTCTTTTAAACCTTCTAAATGAAATTGAATAGCCTCAAAAATGTTTTTTTGAACCATTGATTTTGTTGTGCCTGTTGCAATACAACCTGGTAAATCAGGAACATAAGCACTAAAACCTGTTTCGGTTTTCTCATAAATAATAACATATTTAATCATAATTACATTTTTTCTATTTGAGCTTGTCTGAATATACTGTTTATAGTTCCTTTATTAATATCATCAGACATTTTGTGTACAGCCACAGTAACTAATCCCTTTTTAGTTAAATGTTTAAATTGTCTGTGGCTTCCTTTCTGACGTGATAAATACCATCCATCATTTTCAATAATTTTAATTATTTCGCTAACCTTCATTAAAAAAATGAGTTCTATATGTAAATGTACAAATTTAAAAGCTTTTTTTACTTTTTTTCACTTATTTTATATTAACTTTCAATATTAACTCTGTCACTCTGAGTATTAGGCTCAGATATTAAGATAAAAATCAAATCTTCGTTGAAATTATTTATAATTCTGTGTATAGATTTTGCCGGAATGTGAATGCTTTCGTTTTGATTTATAGTAATCGTTTCATTATCAATTTCAAATGTTGCTTCGCCTGATAAAATATAAAATAATTGCTGTGCTTTTTCGTGATAATGTAACTTTTCGGAAGTTCCGGGTGGCATTTGTTCTTTTATTATACTCAAAGAATCACTTCTTAATAAATGCCAGCCTTCGCACATACTTCCCCAATTGTAATGTTCGGAATTTTTGGTATTTATCTTTTTTAACACTCCTGATTATTAATTTGTTTTAGCTACTAATTTAACGAATAATAACGGATTATGAATTGTCGCAGTGTTTTTTTGCTTGGATTAAATGAGGTTCAACTATCCTCTTGCACAAAAGCGAGAAAATGCTATTACATTAAATGGGATTCTGTAACCCTGCAAAAAAATATAGTCAACAATTAGATGTTAGCTGTGGTGCTGTTTTGTCCACTGTTTCGGAAGTCCTATAGTCCGAAGCATTTCGTTTGCTTTTTCCAATTTGTCAGGGAATAAAACAATGTCATCATATTTGTTTAATGACTTGTCAATTCGCACAATCGGAATTTTCCTTTTTTTGATTTCTTTGATAATTTTCATCGCTTTCATAATACAAAGATAATTATTTTAATTCTATCAATATTTATTCTTTTCTTTTTACTAGAAACCCATCGTATTCAACATTTTTTTTGAAAGTTTCCCATTCGTTTTTTCGTTCTCCCAAAATCTCAAAGTCACGTGTTACATCAGATAGATATTTTGTAATTCCCATTCTATATAGCCGTGTCCGTGCTTTTGTGCTACCTGTTGCATAAATTGCAGCGTCTGGATACTTGTCTGTGAAAGCGTAAACCGTTGCTACAACTGTTGCTAAAACTTTTTCACTATCGCCATTGTTTGAAATAACTGTGTCATCAATTTCTCCAGTGGTTTGGTCTTTGTCGCCAAAAGCAAGGTTATAAACATTTTTCAAATTTGTCTGCTTGAACTGAACTCGTTTAAAAATAAGCCCTTTTGTCCCTTCACTGATAAATTCGTAAGTCAAAAACTTGTCTCCAGAAGCTAATGGATATTTGGGTAATTTCATTTTTTTCTATCGTTGAATTTTCATCAAAAGTAACTTTTTCTCTGTCAATTCGGAATTGGCACTGTCGCTATAGTATCACCATTAACTATTATCTTTTAAAAATTTGTGACAATTTACTTAACAATTATCCCAATTAGCTTTTCTTTTTTCGAGAAATGAATTAATTCCTTCGTTTCCATCTTTTGTTTCCATTAACTCATTAACGAATAAATCGGTAAAAACGGGAAGATTTTTTTTCATAAAATAAT
>Ga0154360_1286_pt1 | contig 11908 bp, 8 predicted proteins | sample RifGroA2_FD_115888 | JGI IMG/M metagenome (GOLD analysis project Ga0154360, IMG submission 115888) | Bacteroidetes bacterium GWA2_30_7 | reverse complement strand
TGAATTAGTTTTTTTAGACATTACGGATGGCACTAATTGGTACGCATCTCTATAAATAAGCAAATTGCAATATACAATTTGTTAAATTACCCTTTGCATTTTGCCAATTTTTCATTAAGATGCTCGATAATACTGGCAAAATATTTGAAGTTTTATGATAATAAATTAATTTTGAAAATTATAAAATATTAATAAAATGAAAAAGACTACATTAATCATCTCATTATTATTTGTTTCCCTAGTTTTTAATGCTCAACCAAACAAGAGAGTAAGTGCTTATAATTATCTAAAGTACAATGAGCTTGATAAAGCTAAAGAAGCAATTGATGCCGCTTGTAAACATGAAGCTACTATTTCCGATCCAAAAACTTGGTATTATGCAGGTCAAATTTATCAGGGAATATATGTAAATAAAAATTTCAAAAGCCTTGATGCCGATGCCCTTACAAAATCACTTGATGCATATAAAAAAGCAATGGCATTAAACTTTAAAGACCCTGCAAACAAAAATTTAGATTTAAGCAAAGAAGACGATTTAGTGAAATTTACTTTATTGTTGATGAATCAAAAAACAGCTTATGTTGATGATGAAATTGTAATGGATATTATAATGAATAGATTTCCAGCTCTTGCAAATATATTTGTAAATAAAGGTGTTACAGAATTTAAAGATACTAAAGATTATCCTTCAGCATTAAATTCATTTGAAAATTCATTGTTCTTATCAACACTTTCTGGAAAACTTGATACACCAATTATTTATTATGCTGCATTAGCTGCCGACAAAGCAAAAGATTTTGAAAAATCAATTAAATATTACGATTTAGTAACTAAATTTGGTTATGGTGCAGATGTTAAAGAAAAAGCTTCAATGTTTTATTTACTTGCAAAAGTACAACAAGCTAAAGGAGATACAGTTAAGTACATTGAAACTTTAAAAAAAGGAATAGATAAATATCAAGAAGGAAGTGCTTCTTTAGTTACTGAATTAATTAATTATTATTTAGAAACCAAACAAGGAGCAAAAGCTTTAAATTATCTAAAATTGGCTATCGAAAAAGACCCATCTAATGCAACATATCATTTTGCACAGGGAAGTTTATACGACACTTATTTTCAGAATGTTGATAGTGCAAATATTTCATACAAAAAGGCTATTGAATTAAAGTCCGATTATTTCGATGCTTATTATAATCTTGGAGCTTTGTACTATAATACCGGAGCTGCTATAATTGAAAAAGCAAATGATGAAAAAGATTTAAAAAAATATGATGTTTTAAAGAAACAAGCAGACGAAAAATTTGCTTTAGCATTACCATATTTAGAGAAAGCATACGAATTAAATCCAGAAGATATAAGCACAATGCAATCGCTTAAAACTCTTTATTATAGAACTGGTAATATGGAAAAACACGACCAAATTAAAGCTAAACTTACAGGTAAATAATAGTTTATAATTTTTTAAAATTTGAGAAACGTATTGCGTTTCTCTTTTTTTTTATTTTTAACTAAAAATTAATTAATGTCACATATAATGAAAATTCAGCTTACATTTATTTTAATTTCTATTTTAATTAATATCGTACAAGCTCAAGATGTTCAGTTCGTTAAGATATTTGAAGAAATTAATTCCGGACAATTAAAATCAGCAAAAAGCAAAATTGATGAGATTATAAAAGGAGTGGAGTACAAAAATTCTGTAGATGCCTGGTTTTGTAATGCTGTAGTTTACCATACTATTTATGAAAGCGAAGATATTAATATCAAAAATCTATCACAAGAAGCATTATCAGAAGCTTTTTATTCATATAAAAAAACTAATGAATTTGATAAAACAAAAAAATATCAATCGGAGATGACCAAAAGGCTTAATGTTCTTGCTAATCAGTATAGTAATAAAGGAGTAAGAGAATATAACGAATACAAATATGAAAAGGCTTTGGAATCGTTCGAAAATTCTCTAGAGATTAATAATATGCCAATGTTTTTGCTAACAGATTCAAACTCATTGTATAATGCGGCAATGTGTGCAACTTTAGCTAAAAAATATGATAAAGCTGTTAAATATTATGAAAAATTAATAGAAATAAAATATGGAGGCTCTGATATATACTTAAATTTAAGTGATTTGTATAAAACACAAAACAATATTGACAATGCTTTAAATATTTTAAAATCTGGAATTGAAAAGTTTCCAAATAATTCAACAACACTTGTTAATCAATTAATTAATTTATATTTAGATAGCAATAAAAAAGCTGAAGCCAAAGAATTACTTGAAAATATTGTTTCGAAAGGAACAAATGAGTCAAGCTATTATGTTGTTTTGGCAAGTTTATACAATCCTGAAAATGAATTTGATAAAGTAAGTGAATTATATAAAAAAGCTATCGAATTAAATAATGCAGATTATAATTCAAATTATCAAATGGGAGCTTTATGGTACAATAAAGCAATTAAGCAAAACGAATATGTAAATACATTAACTGACGAAATGCAGTTTAAAGCAGAAAAAGCAAAAGTTGATGAATATTTCAAAAATACTTTACCATATTTTGAAAACGCAGATAAGATAAAGCCAAATAGCAAAAATGTCCTTTCAAAATTAAAATTCCTCTATAAACGGTTTGATAATACAGAAAAATATAATTCTGTTTGCAAGCAATTAGGAGAGAGTTAACAAAATTCCAATTTTGACAAACATTTAATTATCAGTTTGTTTTTAAATATTCTATTTAACATAATATTAATTATAAGACAATCTAATATTTAATAAATGTAAAATGTAAAAAAACTTTTAAAAATAAAATGTTATGTTTTGAATCACAAATTTTTGTATTTTTGTAATAATAAAACAGATTATGAGTATAGAGGAAAAACAAAAAATCAAAGAGCATTATTATACTGAAGCTATCAGATATATGAATAATGCTAAAGAAACTCTTAAAAAAGCTGGCAAAGATGGTGATTTTTACGAAGACCGTAAATATGTGCGTACAGCTACCGGAACTGCTTATAATGGAGTGCTTATTGCACTTGATGGGTATTTGCTTATTAAAGGAGTTGAGCGTAAAAAAGGCAGAAAGTCAATTGAATATTATCAAAAATCATTATCAGAGATTGATAAAAAATTATTGAAGTATCTTAATTCGGCTTATGATACGCTTCATTTATCGGGCTATTACGATGGCAATTTAAGTGTAAAAGTAATTTTATCAGGTTTTGAAGTTGCCTACGAAATAATTAATAAAATTAAAACTAAATAAAAAAAGCCCTGAACTCTCGATATAAAAATCTAATAGTGCTATCATAAAAGCATTAATAAATAACCAATAATCGAACTGCCAAAAACTACCAACACATTATTTACTTTTTTAAAACCAAAAGTAACTATCAGACTGATAATTGCAATTGTAATTGTTCGCCAATCGGTAATTGTTTCTTTGCCCATTTGATAACAAATTGCAATAATAATGGCAACGGAAGCTATGTTTACGGCATCTAAAAATGCAGAAAACAATTTTGAATTTCTCATTTTTTTCACGAATTGACTCGATAAGGCAACAAAAATAAATGAAGGCAAAAAAATTGCAAATGTTGAAACAATTGCACCTGATAAATCATTTATCTGAAAACCAATAAAAGTAACAGATGAAAAAACAGGACCAGGCGTGAATTGTCCAACTGCAATAGCATCAATTAATTGTTGTCGTGAAATTATTCCCTTTGCCACTAATTCTGTGTCCAAAAAGGCAAAAAGCACATAACCACTACCATAAAGAATTGCTCCAATTTTTAAGAATGTCAAAAATAAATTCAGATTTATTGAAGCCAGAAATGTCATCTTTGGAATTTGCAAAAGTGTTAATGGAAAAATAAAATTTGCATTCAATTTATTATTTCTGATTGATAATAAGGCAACTGCGATAAATCCAGCCCCAAACATTAAATATATTTCATTTATTTGAAATAATGAAAGGATTAAAGTCATTGCTCCTATTATGCCTAATTCTAATGTTTTAAGCGATTTTTTGGCAAGTGGATAAATTGCAGATAAAATAATTGCAATAATTGCAGGTTTTATTCCATATATAAATGGCTGAATTTGTGGCAATTGTCCGTAATGCTTGTAAAACCATGCAAATAAACCAGTTATAATAACAGCCGGAATTATAAAACAAATACCTGCAACTAACAGACCTTTCCAACCGGCTTTTTCTTTACCGATATGAATAGCAAGTTCAGTACTGTTTGGACCGGGAATTAAGTTGGCAGCGCTCACTAAATCAAGAAAATGCTGCTCGTTCATCCATTTTTTTTTAACGACAACTTCGTTATACATCATTGCATTATGAGCAGCAGGTCCGCCAAACGAAATAACGCCCAATTTTGAAAATAATTTAGCGACTTCTTTAAGGTTATTCTGGCTCATTTATTATTATTTGCCTCAAAGATAAAAATTGAAATATTATTTATTTAATGGTTTGGCATATTCAATAGATTGCTTCGTTCCTCGCAATGACGAACCCTTTGGTTGTCTGCGAATTACGTCATTGCGAACGCAGTGAAGCAATCTGTTAATTAATAGCATTTTATAAAATCTATCGAACTATAAACTATTAATTTGAATCTTTAAATTCATCTTCATTTAATTTTTCATTAATTTCAGATAATTCTAACGCTTTTACTGCCTGAATTGCATTTCCTGCAATTCCTTTTATTGAGGCGTGCATGTCAATTGTATTTGTAGTTACTTTTTCAATTAGTTTTTCGCGTTCTTTCCAGATACGTTGCATTGCACGTTTTTCGTTGTCTAAAGCATTTTTCATTTGTGTGAAACCTTCTACAATTGCTTCAACCTGCATACGGAATGTGTTGCTGGTGAGATAGTCGTAAAGCATGTGCATTTTGTCGCCTTTATTTTCCTGCGAACTTAAGGTCATGCTAATCTGAATTATTGATTCTCGTAAAACTGCACATAAACCTTTAAATTCCTCGTAGTTACAAATCCAGATTCCATCTTTTAAGCCCATCCTTTCCATATCGGGAGGCATCACTTCTGTAACCAAAACGCCAATATTTGCACTTTTTTCACGAATATCTGTTTTGAATTTTTCAATCCAGCTTGGCTGAAAATCTTTTGTACGTTTACTTTCGTAATATATTGTACCACAGTTCTGACGACTGCGTGTGTTAACAGTTTGGATACAATCGCCACCTCTTGCTCCTTTTTTAATTTCTTCGATACTGTCTAATGGAAATTGCGATGTAAGCCACTCTTCTATTGCTAATTCCTGAACTTCGCCCTGCAATTGCATTGAGCCTTGCTCCTGCTTTCTAATCATTTCTTCAGATAGTTTTTTCTGGTCATCAAGTTGTTTTTGCATTTCTTTAAAACGCAATTCGTTTTTATCTTCTTCCGATTTTTTGATTTTTTCTTTTTCTATAAGTAAAATTTCATTCAGTTTTTTCTGAGCCTCGGCTTCTGCAGCTTCCTTTAATTCAGACTTTTCGCGTTTTAATTTCTCAATTTCAGCTTTGGTTCGGTTAAGTTCCTTGATTTGTTCCGATTTTTCGTCTAATTCTTTTTGAAATGCCTTGAACTGCTCAGATTGCTCTTCATTTATTTTTTGTTTTAACTTTGTTTCAATTGAAATTCGTTCTTCTTTCAGTTGTTTTTCAAGTCGTTCCTGAAACAGTTCGTTTTCATTCTTTTTCTTTTGTTCAAATTCTTCTTTTGCCTTGTTTAAACTTTCAAATTCAGAATTGTATTTCTTTTTTTCTTCGGCTAATTGTAAATCGTTTTGTTCGTTTTTAAACTTCAATTCTTCGGCTAATTTTTTTTGTTCTTCAAGTTGCTTATTAAATCCTTTAATGAGTTGATTATTACGTTCTTCTTCCGATTTTTTGATTTTTTCTTTTTCGATGAGTAAAGTTTCATTGAATTTTTTAAGTGCTTCTGTTTCAGCAATTTCTTTTAGCTCAGACTTTTCACGTTTCAATTTTTCAATTTCGGCTTTAGTTCGGTTTAATTCTTTGATTTGTTCAGATTTTTCGTCTAATTCTTTTTGTAAAACCTTAAATTGTTCCGATTGTTCTTCGTTCAATTTTTGTTTTAATTTTGCTTCTATTGCAACCCTATCTTCTTTTAATTGTTTTTCAAGTCGCTCCTGAAACAGTTCGTTTTCTTGTTTTTTCTTTTGTTCAAATTCTTCTTTAGACTTATTCAGATTCTCGAACTCCGATTGGTATTTCTTTTTTTCGTTTTCTAACTGTGATTGATATTTATGCTTTATTTCATCTTCTAACTGATGACTAAGAATATCCTGAACATCAATAGAAGTGCCACAATTAGGGCATTTTATTTGGGTGATTGGTTGCATTTTATTTTGTTTTTTGGACGCTGATTTATAGTGATTGTTATGATTTTCTGTATTTGTCAACAATATCTTTTGAGGCTTTTAGCCCTAATTGCAATTCTTTTTGTACTAATGAAATTGCTTCAACTACCTTGTTTTCTTTTAATAAGGTTTTGATTTTTTCTTCTAATTCTTTGGGGAGTTTTTCCATAATATAATTTATATTTTAATTAAATGTATAAATACTTAAACTTTAATTCTGATGAATTTTCAATTTCTATTCATTTCAATAATTCGTCGAAACATAATATTGGTATGCTGCAATTTGGGCATTTTATTTGGGCGTTTTTAACATTTTAAATCTCTGGCAATAATTTTTAATCGTACACTTCTTTACAATAAAATTGTAAAGTGTCATTTGCAATTTCAATTACAGTTTTTACCTCGTTTAAACTTGGTTTATATCCAGCATGAATTGATTTATTTCTAATACGAGATAATGTTTCTTTATAATCGCTCTTAGGTCTAGGTAAATTAATATTCAGCATAGTAATTAACTCTATACGACCACTTAAGCTATGATGTTTTTCTAATTTTGATTTGATAAAATTCGTATCATTGATTTTTCTTTTAATATATTCTTCTTTAATTCTTTCAGTTAATACAATTTCAATTGCTGTTGAAGCATCTATAATTGCACGTCTAAAATCATCATTATTTTTGTGAAATATTGAGTCTCTAAATAATTTATATTGTAAACTTGGCTCAAATCCCATATTTGAAAAATATAAAGCCTTTTCAATTAAATTTTTAGAAATACAAAATTCATCAGAATGAAATGTTACGGAAATATTAATTTCATTATTATGAGCATTTATCATGCTTCCAGTTTTATCAAATAACCAATATCCTGTTAAATGTTCAACGTCTATATTAAGACCAGCTTTATTGTCAAAAGTATTTTTAGAGAGAATTTCTAAAAACAGAATAAACTTGTCAATATATTTTGATGTAATTTTAGATAATTTACTTCCTATTTCATTGTATTCATCTAAATTGCAAGGAAACCAAATACTACATTTTTTAACACTTGCATTTCCGTTTGAATCAAAAAAATAACCCCAATGAACATTTTCATTATGAGGTATTTGTATCTCTGAATTAGTAGGACATATTAATTTATTGTCTGTTATACCGTCATTTGATAGTCTTTTTTTAAAATCTCTTGGAATATTTGGAAATGCTAAAATACCCTTATGTGAACCAATTTCAATTTGAAATTCCATTCCTAAAACCTCCTTTTTACAAGGAATATCATTTGGTAATTCAAAGATTGTTTCTATTCTTGTATTATTTACTAATTCCATTTTTAATGTTTGAATTCAAATTATGAACCCTCCACAATTCTAATTTCCTCTTCATTCAAGCCATAAAGCTCATAAACCATTCTGTCAATTTCTTTATCGGTTTGAGAAATTTGTGTTTTTATTTCTTGGGCTTTTTGTTTTTGTTCGTTGAAATATTGCATCCATTCGGCTTCGGCTTTTAACGACAAGGGGATTAATCCCCTTGTTGATTGTTTATGCAAGGGGATTAATCCCCTTGTTTTGAAGACTTTGCCGAGTTCTTGCAAAAATTCTTTAAATTCTAATTCGTGCCAGTTTTGGAGTTTGTTGTTTAGTTTTTCAATTTCATATTTCGATTGAAGTAAACTTGAAAATACTGAAGTTACTTTCTGAAATTCTGTATTCAAATTTAGCATCAAATCGGCTTTTTCAATGAATGGTTGTTGTTGAAGTTTAGATATTGCTTTAAATGGTAACATTCCTAAATGAAATGCTTTAACTTGAGCCATTGCTTCTCCCTTTTCGGGATTAATTGTCCAATAGTACCAATTTGTTAAAGTTGAATTTAATAATGCTAAAACATATTTCAAATCAAATATTGAATCAACTTTATTAAATATAATATGCGTATTATCCCTAATAATAAATCCTTTAGCTATTAATGTTCCAATTATAGAATCACTTGTTTGCCTGAATATTAGTTTCTCTGAGACTTCAAATATTTCTTTATCTCTTGGAGCAGCCAACCATTCGCCATATTGAATCCAATAATCGTTTTTCCACAAAAGGCTATACTTATTAAACGAACTTCCTCCAATTAATGGTGAAAAACTTTCATCTTTTTTTATTTCTGATGTAAAAGGTTTTTCCTGCATTATCTGTTCTGTTTGAACAGGTTTGCCTTTACCTTTTTCATAAGGTTTAACTCCATTTTTTATTACAAAGTTTTCACTAATTAATGATGATGATTTATTTATTTTTTCTTTTAACTCGTAGTCTTTTTGAGTTAAAAATAAATTGAAAAACTTTTGAGAAGATAAAGTTTCCTGATTTAAAGAATGTTGCTTAATTATGCCATACTGATTTTTTATAATTATTTCAATATCAGATAAATTATTCGTCTTTTTAATTATTAGAGTATCACAGTCAACAGTTGCATCTGCAAAAACTTTTTCCTGATGTTGAATAATTTGACATAACCAAAATGGTTTACTTGAAATAGTATTTCTAAAATTTTGGGCGCTCTCTATTAATTTCCAAGTATTTGGAGTTATAAAACCTAAATATCCTTCATTTTTTAAAAGATTTTTTAAACTTAAAGCATAAAATGAAAAATAAGTATCTGATAAACTTGAACTTATTCCAAAGTCTTTATGTCTATCAATAATAAAATCTAAATCAAATTTAGATATTTTTGCACCATAGGGCGGATTTCCAATTACAACATCAAAACCTCCTTTGTATTCAGTTCGGAATGCATGGTCGTAGTCGCAAATCACTTTTTCGACAATGGGATTAATCCCATTGTTTTCTGGAAGTTCGTGCTTTGTTCTATTATTTTTGATGTATTCAATCGTATTCCACAATTGTTTATCATCAGTAATTGGTGTACGACCAAATTTTTGTGTCCACAATGACACCGACTTTTCTCCTTCTTTTTGGACAAGGGGATTAATCCCCTTGTTAATATTATACATTCGAGATGCTCTTCCTTTTAATTTTCCTACTATGTTGTCAACTTCCTCCTCCTCGCATACAAGCAAAATATGTAAATGGTCGCCACAAATATTCATAGCCATTACATTCAAATTGTCTTCAACAACAATTTCTGAAATAGTTTTGATAATCAGAATTTCATCGTCAGCTTCTAACCAAATTGGTTGAGCTTTTGGTCGTAAACCATTATCACGTTTTTCACGTACTTTGAAATCAACCATTCGTTGCGATGTACGAGAATCGTGTGTGGCAGTTGTAATGTGGTATGCTTTTTTCTTCTTTTCCTGAAAAACGGTTGGAAATTCTTTTTGCCAATTAAATGCTTTTTCTCCGGCAACTTTTGGGTCGTCGATTAGAGAATTGCCACATTTTATATTGTTGTTCAACGAAGTGAGTTTTCGCCCCCGTTGTGCAGTACGTAGCCATAACGAAAGTTTAGCAATATCGACACTTTCTTCATTTATATCAACTCCAAAAATATTGTTTTCCAAAATATGATTGCTTACATCTTGAAAAACCAAACTTGAACCAAAAAGTTGTGCTTGAAGTTCGTCAATATAAGCATGTTCATTAATTAAAAACTCCAGAGCTTGGTTCAAAAATGCACCAGAACCACATGCAGGGTCGCAAATGCTAATATTCAGCAACCAATTTCGATATTCTTGTAATTTTGTGTCAAGCTTTTTAATGATTTCAGCTTTTCTATTTTTTCTGCCTTTGGCAAACTCTTCGTCAATAATTCCAAGTTTGATTTTCTTTTCTTCGCAAAGTTTGCCAACAGTATTTTCTACTATGTATTTAGTAATGTATTTTGGAGTGTAAAAAACACCGTCTTTTTTGCGTTTGCTTATTTTATTTGACAATGGGATTAATCCCATTGTTGTTGCTGATGTTGTTTCGATATTTGACAATGGGATAAATCCCATTGTTGATAAAGAGGCAGTTATATTTTCGATTTCGTTCAACGAATTTTCGAAAATATGTCCCAAAATATTCACATCAACTTCGCTCCGAAAATCGTAATTTGTAAGTTTCATTACATGCGAGTACAATAAAGCATCGTCAATTGTAATTCGGTCTAATATTTCATCGGGTTGAAATAAGCCTCCATTATATGCAAAAATATCATCTATTTCTTTTTTCCCTTTCCGTCCAATATTTATATATCCAAAATATTGTTTAAAAATATGATATAGAGGTTTATATGCATCTTCTGCTCGTAATAATTCCCAACGTTGAACTATTCTGGAAATAGAGTTAGGTGGAAGTAATCCGCTATCTTCGGCAAAAAATATAAATAGAAAGCGGTCGAGTAATTTTTGTGTTTTTTTGAAAAGCAAAAGTTTATCTGTTTCCGAATTGTTTTTCACCATATTTTGCCACAAATCGGTTCTAAAAGTGGCATAATCTTTATAAAGTTTTTTGGTTACATTTTCTTCTTCGAGTAGGCTTTCTTCTTTCACTTTTAGGGGAACTCCATTAAGCAAATTTTCAGCACTCAAACACAACCAAAGCAATTGAAAATCGACTTCATTAAGTTTAAATAAATTGAATTCTAAATATTCAACCGAGTGATGTATGTAAAACCGTAGTTTTTCAAAATTCGATGTGATTACATAAACACAGTCTTTATGATTATTTTTGTAGTTAAATGCTTGTTGGTTAATCTTTTCAAGGTCTTTGGTGTCGGTTCCTTTTAGTTCTATTACGGCAATTGCTTTTGGCTCCGACAATGAGATTAATCCCATTGCTTTCGGTTCTGACAATGGGATTAATCCCATTGTTATTTGTTGCGGCAATGGGATTAATCCCATTGTTATTTGTTGCGGCAATGGGATTAATCCCATTGTTAAGATTGCGCCATCGGCTTTTTTTGCTCCTTTTTCGTTTTTAAATTCTGTTGTTAGATTAAAATTTGGGTTTGGATTTAGGGTATAACCAAATATTTTTACAAACAATTCTCTCAAAAATCCTTCTTGAAATTGTTCTTCTTTCGAATTACGAATGTTTTGTTGAATTTCAGAATTATGAAAATATGTTGTAAATTGCTCATAAGCAGACTTAACCGCTTTAGTATCTTGATTTTTCAGATATTTTTCGAGTACAGAATTTTGAAAAAAAGACATTAAATTGTACTTATTTATAAAGCTAAAGGTCGCAAAATTATTTTGTTGTAGTGTTTTTTTGATTTGAAATGTTATTGACTAATTATTAACACAATGAATTTTAAATGTGCTAACGTGTTTATGTATTTGAGTGTTCCTGATAGAGCAAACATTAAAAAAATGAAAAAATGATGTTTACTATTTTAAAAATTTAACTCAAAATTATTGAACTTTAAACTTGTATCTTTAACACTAATTGTACGCAGGACAAGGCACAGCTCCTCGTTTACTTCCTTCTCGATTCCCTTTTTTCTTTTCTTTACAAAATCTATAGCCTAAAAATATTTCGTGTGAGCCTGTGTTATATCGAAACAATTTTGAT
>Ga0154360_1284_pt1 | contig 11973 bp, 12 predicted proteins | sample RifGroA2_FD_115888 | JGI IMG/M metagenome (GOLD analysis project Ga0154360, IMG submission 115888) | Bacteroidetes bacterium GWA2_30_7 | reverse complement strand
TGTTCATATAACCCAGCTAAAATTTTTGGGTTATCAAACCGAAAAGGTTATATTAAAAAGGGCATGGATGCAGATTTAGTAATATGGAACCCAGAAATTAAATCAAAAATATCGGTAAAAAATCATTTTCAAAATTGCGATATAGATATTTACGAAGGAATTGAAACCATTGGAATTCCCGAAACTGTAATTTCAAAAGGAATTGTTGCAATTGATTCAGGTTCAATTAATGTTGGAAATCTGAAAGGAGAATTTTTATATCGAAAAGAATTTAAAAAGAATGACTTCAGAAAATAATTTCTGAAGCCATTTTTTTAGTAAAATTTGAATTACGAAATATTAATTTTTCTAGACGTAACCTCATTCGACAATTGTTTTTTAGGAACTTCGATTTGCATAATTCCATTTTCAAATTTTGCAACAATATTTTCTAAATCCAAATCTTTTGATAAAGTGTATTTCTTTTCGAAATTTCTATAATCAAATTCTTTCAGGATAATTTTTTTGTCATCTTCAGTTTTATCTGAATTAACAGATGTGATTGTTAAAATGTTTTTTTCAACATTTATAGAAATTTGTTCTTTACTAATTCCAGGCAAAGCCATTTCAATTTTATAACTATTGTCGTTTTCATAAATATTAACCAATGGTTTTTGCTTTGTGTAGTCAAGTTTTTCTACTGTGTAATCAAAAAAACCATCAATTAAGTCGTTAAAGTTGAGTGTGTTTAAACCTGTTGTAAGGTTTGGATAATTGATAAGTGTCATAATTTTGTCCTCCGAATTTTAAATTATTAATTTGTAATCGGATTTTCAAATTTTGAACCATACTAAAAAATAAGACATTGTGTCCGGTAAGAGGTAAATATCTATGCCATAACGGCAGGCTAGAAATGAAAATGTGTTAAAGGAAGGTTCTTCTTTAACTCTTCAGTTGTGGTTTTAAATACCAACCAGTCTAAAATTACTTGTGCTAATTCTTCATTAAGGTCAGTAATTTTGAATTTAAATTTTTCTCTTGTAGAATGAGTCTTTTTTTTAGTAACCTCTGAAGTACCTTTTTCGTGAATTACAATTTTTACTCTATTTGGTTGAGATGGGATTTTAAAAAAAATACGTCTCCAACACAAGTATAGCTCTGAAGATAATTTCAGAAATAAAAGTTTTTTTTCGAAATGAACATAAGCAGAACCATAAAATTCATATACTGGGTCGCCTTGTAAATGAGTATATCCAAGCTCAATACTTGGTTTTCTAAATTCAACAGATACTTTCGAAGCTCGTTCAATTAAAAAATTCAATTTATTATTCAAAGGTTCTAAAAGTTGAATATTACATTGAATAGTTTCAATTTCAGAATCTGTTCCTTGAAACTGAATATTATCTTTTATTTTTTGATTTTCTTCTGCTTTTTCTAGCCAACTACTCATTATTTCTAAAAACTATTATTGAGATTAAAATAATGTTAAAATTATAAATATTTGGGCTAAAAAATTATTAACCTTTAATTTATTTACTAACAAAATGAATTTAATATTGTTAGTTAAGAACAATATAATCTGTTTTTATTTCTTGTTTTATTTCAGCATTATCATCAATTGATGGAATTTCATCTTCATCATCTTCAATTTCATTTTTTGTATCAGGTGGTCCATATTTTCTGAAATAAAATGCTAGAATACTTCCAGTAATAAGACCATATAAATGTGATTCCCATGATATTTCAACTTTTAAAGGTAAAATTCCCCAAATCATTCCTCCAAAAATAAATGTAACTAAAAGTGTAAGTGCTAATAATTGAAAGTTTTTTCTTATAATTCCACTTACAAATAAAAATGCACCTAACGAATACACTAAACCGCTTGCTCCAACATGGTAAGCTTCACGAATATATATAATATGAACATGATTCTTTATTATATTAAATGCTGGAATTATTCCAATCCACACAAAAACTCCGGTTAATAACCAAGAAAATATTAAAATTTTATATGAAACCGGTCGATAAAAGTAAAAAACCGCAAAACTAAATAGGAATAAAGGAACACTATTCGAAATCAGATGCGAAAAATCTGCATGAATTAACGGTGATAAAAAAATTCCTTTTAAACCAGAAAATGTTTGTGGCAATAATCCATACTTAACAAGACTAAAATCAAAAACAACTTCATAAGATTTTATAAGCCATAAAACTACTTGTAGTAAAATAGGAATAATTAAACTATGCTTTAGTCGTTTTTTTTCTGAAAGCATTTTTATACAAATGTAGTTGTATTCGAGTTAATTTCATAAAATTAAATAGTGTGCAAACTTAGCTGTAAAAAAGTATAATGTTAAAAGTAAAAAAGGCTTTGACATCAACAGATTTAGTGCAACTAAGAAAACTACTTATTTTAAGAAATAACAAATTACAAGTATCAAATCTCAAATAAATTTCAAATAACAATTACTTAATATTCAAACGGTTTTGTGAATTGAAATTTTGAGAATTGGAATTTATTTGACATTTGTTTTTTGTTTTTTGGCGTTTTCTCATTAACAGATTTATTGAAATACTTTGATATTTGACTGTGAAAAGCACTTTAATATAAACAAACAATGAAACAATTTAAAAATTTAGCAATTTTACTTTTGTAAAATGATTGATTAATTAGTTATAATTGCTTAAATTTGCCCTAATGCTTAAAAGATTAATAATATTATTTTTATTATTTTCTTCAATTTTAAGTTTCTCTCAGGAAGTTGAGACTAAACCAAAAAATGATGTACTTAAAAGATTTTTTTTTGGTGGAAATTTTGGTCTTCAGTTTGGATATAAAACCTTTATAGACGTATCACCATTAGTTGGTTATAAATTTACTGATAAATTTTCTTCAGGCGTAGGGTTTATTTATAATTACTATTCAAATAACGTCGATGGGTATAAATTTAATACAAACATTTATGGTGGAAAGATATTCGGGTCATATTTTATTTATGATAATTTGTTCTTACATTCTGAGATAGAGGCATTAAGCCTTGAAACTGTTTTTTTTGATTATGCTAAACAATATCAAAATCAAGATAGATTTTTGGTAACAAGTATTCTGGTTGGTGGTGGATATAAATTTATGCTTGGTAAAAATTCAGGTGTTAATGCAATGATTTTATTTAATTTAAATGAATCTGCCAATTCACCATATACAAATCCTATTTTTCGATTAGGTTTTGTTTTTTAACATTTTTATCTTCTTATTTTGTAACTTCAATTTGTTTTCAGAAAAATCTGAATGAATATAATTAAAAAACTGCCCATAGGGCATAAATGACAATAAAAACACAAGTAACAATGACGCTTTTTCCCGTAGGGAATATACATTGTTATAGAAGCGAGTTTAGTGTTTGGCATATTTGGTTTTTTGTTAATGTTCTACGGACAAAATTTATTTATATATTGTTTTTATTGACATTGAAGCCCTATGTGCTAATACTCTGAAATCAGTTTGAACTTACCTTATTTTTAGGTGAATTAAACTTGTGCCAACACCTGTAAATTTCTTAAAATTCCCTAAAACAATTTTATTATTGAATTATTATATTAAACTTTGCAGTAGAAATGCAATATTATGTAATTAAAAACAAAATTTTATGTTGATTGAAAAGAATAAAGTAGTTTCTCTTTCTTATGAAGTTAGAGTTGATACATTTGATGGAGAGATAGTTGATAGTGCCGATAAAGATAATGCACTTTCATTTATATATGGTAGTGGAAATATGCTGCCTGAATTTGAAAAAAAAATATTAGGTTTTAAAAAAGGTAACGATTTCAAATTTAATTTAACCAGCGAACATGCTTACGGTGTTTATAATGAAGAATTTTTAATGGAACTTCCATTAGACGTTTTTAAAGAAAATGGTAAAATAAATGACAAATTAATGTTTGAAGGAAATGTAGTTCCGATGCGTGATGAGCAAGGAAATCAATTTGATGGATTAATTCTTGGATTTGATGATAAAATTGTAAAAATGGACTTTAACCATCCATTAGCAGGAAAAGAATTATTTTTCACCGGACAAATTACAGAAGTTAGAGATGCTACTGCTGATGAAATTAGCCATGGTCACATACATGGACACCACCACCACGATCACGAACATAACCACGAATGTGGAGGACACCACTAAAAAAAAAAAGCCCGATTTTTCGGGCTTTTTTTATTATTTAATTATGACTAATTATGACCAAGTTCCTGTTGTTTCAGTACCATTTTCATCGTAAACATACCATGTTCCAGTACCGGCAGCAGTCCATGTTAAGCGGTATTTTAAAACTGAATTTATATAATAATTAACTTCACCAGAACCATCAGAATTAACAGTTGCAGTATATTTCAAAACATCAGTTGTGCCATTATGAGCTTCCATTGTAATGTTTCCATAACCATTAGCATCAACATTCCATGTATAATACCAATAATAATTTGACAAATCAGTTCCCGCATAATTTGATAATGCTGAATAATAAAAAGACATGTTTCCAACAGTTCCATCTAAGGTTTCTTCTGCATGTGCATAATCAACCGGTGTGGCTCCATTTATACCAAGTTTAATATCCCATATATGTTGAGTAGAAGTAACTGAATAAGTATATACAAAAGCAAATGTGTGTCCTTGACCATCATCATAAGTCCAATTCCATGTATCAGTAGAGTTTTTATTTGTAGAATGTGTGGCATTTGCAGGTGGTGTAAAAATACTCGTATAAGTTGTAAGTGAATTCATCGTATTTAAGTAACCAACAGCAGTTGCTGCATTAGAGTCGGTAGATGACTGAAGTTTTGTAGGAACTGTTACAATTTGAGTTTTACTAGCAATTGAAGGCTTTGTTGTAGTTACAGGTTGAGGCTCTGGTTCTGGTTCTTCTTTGTCTTTTTTACAACCGACCATACCTAGTGTAATAACACCAAAAATTAATAAAAATGTAAAAAGTTTTGATTTCATAATTTGATAATTTAAAGATTAATGAATCAAAATTATATATTTTTTGAATTAATGCAATAGGTTTTGGAAGATTTTATAAAGGTTAAGATAAAAATTGTTTAAAATGCTTTATTTGAAGTGAAAATGCTTGGCAGAAGCGAGAGTATTTATATTGAAGTAACAAATTTCAAAGTGCGAGTTGTACTATTAATATGTATTAATAAGCATTACAAATGCTTATAGTATGTGGTCGGGATTGCAAATCCCGACCAGCTAGTGCAGTGTAGTGGCGAACTTTGCCAAAGTTCTAAAACTTTGACAAAGTTGGTTAATGATTATTGTTTTATTTAAAGTGAAAAATCTTGCAAAAGAGAATTTCACATTGAAGTTGCAAACTTCAATCTGCGGGGAGAACCTAAGGTGCTGTTGTCACCTGTTATTATATTTTAATATTTAATGTATTCATTATCATAAACTGGAGTTCCAGATAATTCTTTAATTATTTTCATATACCACTCATACTGTTTATCCTTGTTGGTTCCATTTTCAGTTTCTTCATCATACTTTTTTATTCGTTCCTCGCACTCTGATAGTATTTTGAGGTATATTTGTCCACCTTTGGTATATACTGATTTCTTTTTAATCTTATTATCTCTAAAAGCCTCATTTAGTTTCCTTGAATACAACTCATTGATGTTAAAAAGAACCTGTTCGTGTAGTAATAAAAGGTCATTTTTAAGAGAATCTTTAACCCATGACCCATCCCTATCAAATAGGCAAGTAAAATATATTTTATCTACTTTGCTACCGTATATTTTGAAATGTAGAAATATTTTTGAACTTGCTATCATTTTTAGATTTATTGAAGTATCAGGAACATCACCGAGAAAGTCATCCCATGTCAATTTTTGGTTAAGATTCCAGCTTATTGAGCTTTTGTAACTATTAATGTTATCAGAATAATAAAGCCTAGCTCCTAAATATGAAAAGGGCTTAACTGGAAAAAGATAAGCTTTGTACTTAGTAATAGCAATAATGTTTGCTCCATTTTCTCTGGCAAGAATCTCTGCTTCCTCTAATAATCCATTATAGGAACAATTATTTATAAAAACACCTCTGGCTCTTATTTCTACAGTCCCTATTTCCTTTGTGTCTTCTTTCAGATTTAATGTTATATAATTTCTTTCAATAACCTTTTCATCACTCCTAAGAGGCTCCTTTTTATGAATTATAATTACATTTTTCTTTAGACCACAGGATTGGATAATCGCCATAGATAAAATCAGTAGTAATAGTAATTTTGTAATCTTAAAATATATTATGAATTTCATTTTACTAGCGTTTGTGATATTTCGAATAATTGGTGCCAACGTAGGAAGCTACACGCAGGGGCGGATTGCGGGCGATTCCCTGTCAAGCCGAAAGACGGACTGAGCGAAAAGATGCACACCGAAAACCACTGCTGCCGCACTTGACGGGTAGCTGATGTTATGCATTGTTTTTAATTATAAATTCATGAATGTTTACTTGACATCTCCAAGCTCTTAGTCCGACTCTACCAATAAAGTATCTAGGAAGTTTAAAAGTAGTAATCGGTTGTCCATTTATTAATACTATAATTTCTTTTTTAGTGAACTGAATTAGGAATTCATATTCGAAATTTTCTTTGAGTTCAAAGTTAACTCCTTCATCTATGTGCTCAAAATTTTCAATTTTAGCATTATCATCCCCGAAAACTATTGCCTTATTACCAACTCTTTCTAATAAAAGTTTCTTGCCAGTCAAAAGAATATTGTAATAAGTTGGTTTTGATTGTTCTGATTCCCAACCAAAAATAATTCCAGTGTTAATAAAGTCTGAGCGCTTGGCAAATAGAGTTAGATTAGAGTATCTAATTTTTGCCTGTATTTCAAATTCACTGTGTCCGTAACTCTGTCTTGAAATAAGAAAAGCATTAACTCCAGAACCGAATATGGTTTTATTATTTTCATCAAACATCCAATTGCCATACTGTATTAATTTTTGCCAATCGTTAAACCATAAAAAATCTTCGTTGGAACCAAAATAATCAATAGGGGCAGTGGTAGTAGTAGTTGTTGTTGTTGTGTCACTAACTTCTAATGATCTATTAAAGATCGCTTCTACCACTTTTACAAATACTATTTCTTGGTCATTATCTTTAAGCGACATTAAAGGATTTTCAGGATCATTAATGGCCTGTATTTCTGAAAGTTTTTGGTTTAATCTTAAAAGACAAGGTGAAACGATTACTGATATTATTAATTTACCTTCATTCTCAGCAGCTCTTAATAGTGGAGGTAATTCATCTGTATAAATGAAATCGGAAGCTAGAAAATCAGCACTTATTAATAAAACAGCAACATCGCAACTATCAACTGCCGCTTCGATTTCAACTTTCCATTTTGATCCCGGTCTAATTTTCTTATCTGACCAAACATCAATATTATAATCCCTTGACAACGGTTTCAAATGAATCAATAGTCTATCTAGCCATTTCTTGTCATTATGGCTATAGCTTATAAATACTTTTAATTGATTGTTTGACATTACTGTTGTTGTTTTTAGTTATATAAATTTCGCGTACCTCAAAATAATGCATAACTTGTTTATTGGTCTGATTTTATCAGACCTATACAGCTAAAAATACTCGTATAAGTCTGCCTGATTTCAAACTTTATTTTGTAAAAATATTATTTTTTCATACAAATCACACTAATAATTACATCAATTTAATAATAACATCAATTTTCTTTTCCACAGCAATTTCTCCATCAATCCAATGAATATTAAAACCATTCTTTTCCATTCTCCTAAACCATGTCATCTGGCGTTTTGCAAACTGATGGATTGCGGTGTTTAGCTGGGTAAACATTTCGTCGTGGGTTAATTTGCCTGTTAAGTGAAGGGTTATAAATTTATATTCGAGTCCGTAATAAATTAAGGTATCGGGGGCGATACCGCTTTTTAATAATGTATGTACTTCGTCTAACATTCCGCTTTCTAAGCGTTGTTTTAGTCGTTGTGTTATTCTGCTGCGCTGGGTTTCACGATTATATTTTACGCCAATTATTAGGGGATTTATTTTTGGAAAAGGAACTTTATTGTCATCGTTTTTTAAAGTAAATTTTTCGATTTCGATTGCTCTTATTGCTCGTTTTTTTGTATCAAAATCGTTTACATTGTGAGTTTTTTTTAATGATTTCAAAATGTCGATAAGTTCGTCCATTGATTTGGATTCTAACTCTTCTCGTAATTTAATATCGGGTGGCACTTCGAGCAATTTATAGCCTTTTAGAACTGCTTCGAGATACATTCCTGTTCCGCCACATAAAATTGGGAGTATATTTCTGGCTTGTAATTGATTGAAAACCTTAATGAAATCTTTCTGATATTCAAATACATTATATTTATAACCTGCCTCGTGAATGTCGATTAAATGATATGGAATTTGTTTGCCATTAACTATATAATCGTCGTAATCTTTGCCAGTTCCGAGATTCATGTTTTTGTAAACCTGTCGTGAGTCGGCACTTATAACTTCGGCATTTAATGCAAATGCAAGATTTGATGCAACCTGAGTTTTGCCACTGGCAGTGGGTCCTAATATTGTTATTAAATTATATTTCGACACAATCTTGTTTTATATTTAACTCTTGATTAGATTATTTTTGCCACAAAGACACAAAGACACAAAGTTTTACAAAAATATTAATAATTTTGTAATTTATGATTTAGGAATTTAGAATTTTACGATTATGTAAATATTCACTACTAACCGACTAAAATATTTAATAATGCAGTATCCCTTTATTAGTTAAACCTTGAGGTAAAAAGATTTCAGTGGGTATGTTTTCTTTTATTGACATAAATCACCTATGGTGAATAGCTCGTAGAGCTTAAATGCCAATAAAAAACACAGTAGTCCTACCTTTGTCAGGTGTTTTCACCTGACAATGTTTTTCATTTGATAAATAAGGTTTCAGTCAGGTGAAAACACCTGACTGAGGCTGAGTAGTCCTTCGATTTTTCCTCGTAGAGGATTAACAAGGATTTAGTCGGTTAATAGTTATAAATATTAATTATTCCAAATGTTTGATTTGAATTTCATTATTAATAGAATCAGAAATATTGTTTTCATTCCTGTAAATGAATGGGAAGTTATTAAAAATGAAAATCATAATGTTCAGAGAATTCTTGTAAATTATTTACTTCCGATAATCTTTACAATTGGGCTTGCTGATTTGCTTGGCGGACTAATATTCGAAAGTTTTTTTTCGCTTACATACAGGGTTTTAAGTGCCTGTTTTGCGATGTTTATACCTTTTGTAACTATAATTGTAACATCATTTTTAATATCAATATTGGCTCCTTCGTTTGGAGCAAAAAATGATTTTTCATCGTCATTAAAACTGGTTACATACTCATTTAGTATTCAATTAGTATTAAACATAATTACAAACTTACTGCCTTTTTTATCTATAATTGGAATTTTGGGCTTATATTATATTTTTATAATTTGGCATGGTGTAGTTCCGGTAATGAATGTTTCGGGTGAAAAACGTGTTAGTTTTGTAATATTATCGGTATTGATTATTTTGGTTATTTCTATTTTGTGCTCATTTTTATTTAATTTGTTATTAACGCCATTTATGGTAACTAATATTGAGATTTAGGATTTGGGATTTAGGATTTAGGATTTGGGATTTGGGATTTAGAATTTAGGATTTAGGATTTGGGATTTAACAGCGTAGCAACATCAAACAACAAACAATGTAGAAAGTAAAATAGATATTAGTAGATATAAATAGAAAATAAACCTTTGTGTCTTAGCGATGCACTGAGCGTAGTCGAAGTGTGTCTTTGTGGCAAAAAAAATATAAATGAAAGTAAAAAGTAAAATAGATATAAGAAATAAGAAGGCTTCGTTTAATTTCATCTTATTAGATAGGTTTACAGCCGGAATTATTCTTACAGGAACTGAAATAAAATCAATAAGAGAAAGCAAAGTTAATTTTGTTGACTCTTTTTGTATTTTGATAAATGGCGAATTATGGCTTAAAGGTTTGCATATTTCGGAATATTCGTTTGGAAGCTACAATAATCACGAACCCAAAAGAGACCGCAAATTATTATTGAATGCTAAGGAAATTAGAAAGATTTCTATTAATATAAAAGAAAAAGGACTTACAATAGTTCCCGTTCGACTGTTTATTGCAGAGAATGGATTTGCAAAAGTTGAAATTGCAGTTGCAAAAGGTAAAAATACTTTCGATAAGCGTGAAACCCTTAAAAAGAAAGATGCTGGAAGGGAGATGGATAGGCATTTTAAGCGATAACTTTTTTAACACCTTGAAGCGTGGCGATAGCCACCTTCAAGCGTGTTAAAAAAAGAATGAAAGAATGAAAGAATTAAAAAATGAAACAATTTAACCATTCTAACTATGATATAATAATTGCAGTATCAGTTGTAATTATAGGCTTTGTATTGCGATTGTTCAATTTTACTGAAATGTCGTTCAGTAATGACGAACTTAGTGCGGTTGCCCGCCTTAATTATCATACTTTTTCAGATTTAATTGAATATGGCGTTAAAACCGATGGGCATCCCGCAGGTGTTCAGGTTTTTCTATATTTTTGGACTGGCATTTTCGGGAACTCTGTTTTTTCGGTTCGGCTTCCATTTATTATTGCCGGAACATTATCAATTTTTGTATCATACCTTGTTGCAAAAAAGTGGTTCAATACTACAGTTGCTTTATATACTGCTGCTGCATTTGCATTTTTAGAATATCCGATTTTTTACAGTCAGTTAGCCAGACCTTATAGCTTTGGACTTTTATTTTGTTTATTAAATTTATATTATTGGTCTATAATTTTTATTGAAAAAAACTACAAAATCAAATACTTTTTAATGTTTGCAGTGTCGGCTGCATTGTGTGCATATACGCATTATTTTAGTTTGCTTAATGTTGTTGTTTTAGGCATTGTTTCATTATTTTTTCTGAAAAAGGAAAATTACAAGTTTTTTCTGTTTTCAATTTTTGTTTCTGTAATTTTATACCTTCCTCATATTAAAATATTTCTTTATCAGTTTGGTGTTGGTGGAGTTGGTGGCTGGCTATCAAAACCCGATAACGATTGGATTATAGATTATTTGTTTTATGTTGCAAATGATTCATATTTAGTAATATTTTGTTTTGCATCATTTTTATTGGCTACAATTCTGTTTTTTTCAAACAAGAAGTATATGAATAAGTTTCAAATTGTTTCGCTTATATTATTTACGGTTATTTTTTTAGTTGGTTTTTTTTATTCAAAATATGTAAATGCTGTTTTACAAAACTCAGTAATGCTCTTTTCGTTTATTTTTTTGCTGATGTTTATATTTTCATTTATTAAAAAGGAAACCAAGTTATTAAAGCATATTTTACTTCCTGCATTTTCACTAATTTTAATATCAAGTACGGTTATCGAAAAACAATATTACTCAACTGAGCATTTTGGGGAATTTAAAAAACTAGCTGTTAAGATTGATTCATGGAATGAAAATTTTGGCAAAAATAATATCACAAATTTAATAAATGTAAATAGAGATTTTTACATAAAGTATTATCTAAACGATTCAAATTTAGTGAATTTTGCTCAAGCCAGAAATGATGGCGAATCTGATATTAAAGACTTAATCGAAATATTGAAAAATTCTAATACTGAGGAGATGTCATATTCGTGGTCGAATAAATACAATCCTGATGAAATTGTAGAGCTTATTAAAGCATATTACCCTTATGTAGCTGATTATTCAGAGCATTTTAATTCGGAGGCTTATTTGTTTACAAAAGACAGCTTAAAAGAAAAATACAAACGAGAAAAGCCATTTTTTACCTTAAACGAAAGTTTTGAATTTGATATGCGATTTGATTCTACAATAAGCTGTTGTATGAATAAAAGTGTTTTAATTGATAGTACAAATGAATATGGTTGTACTTTTCAATAT
>Ga0154360_1014_pt1 | contig 12050 bp, 7 predicted proteins | sample RifGroA2_FD_115888 | JGI IMG/M metagenome (GOLD analysis project Ga0154360, IMG submission 115888) | Bacteroidetes bacterium GWA2_30_7 | reverse complement strand
TAATATTGTTGCTCCAAGTAAAACAAGAATTAATAAAACAGGGGTAATGTATCTAATTATATATTTGAATATTATTGATACTCTTATATCTGCTCCTCTTGTAATTTCTGCCCATCCTTTTGTAATTCCAAAAAACCAAGCAAATAATATTGTTTCTGCCATGGCGAATACAAATAGGGAGAATGTTCCAGTCCAATAATCGTATTCATCAAAAACTCCCTGGTTAAAAAAGAAAACTGTTGGCAAACCTAAAATTAAAATAACGATTCCAAAAGCTAATGCTGATTTTTTGCGTGAATAGTTAAATTCGTCCATTAAAAAACTCATAACCGGCGTTCCCATTGCTAAAGAAGAGGTTATCCCTGCAAAAAATAATAAACCAAACCACATTACTCCACTTATTGCAGAAAGTACAGGTCCCCATTGGCTGAAAAGATAAGGAAGTGTTTTGAATCCAATAGCTAAACCACCAAGTTCGGCTAGTTCTTTCATTTTATCTATACCTAAATATCCTATACAAATCGGGATAATAATTGCACCTCCAAGTACTACTTCAACAAATTCGTTCATCCATCCGGCACTCATTGAATTTAGAGCTATATCTTCATTTTTTTTCATATACGAAGCGTAGCACTGAATAGAGCCCATTCCAACAGATAATGTAAAGAATATTTGCCCTGCGGCAGCAAGCCAAACTTTCGGACTCCAAATAGATGAAAAGTCGGGTGTCCATAAGAAATTTAAGCCTAAAATGCCATCATTAATTGCACCATCTGTGCCAGCCTTTAATGTAACTGCTTTTATTGCCAGAAAAATTCCAAATATTATTAGTAAAGGCATACCAATTTTTGCAACCTTTTCGACACCTGCACTTAGTCCTTTAGAAAGTATGTAAACATTTAATGCAAGGCAAATTAGAAAAAATACAATTGCCTCGAAAGGTATTAATGTGGACTTATCTAAGCTGATATAATCGCTGAAAAGCTGTATTACTTCTGCTTGAGTCATTCCTGTGAATGTGCCTATTGCTGAGTGGAGTGCATAAGAAAGTGTCCATGATTCTAAGAAGCAATAGTATGAGGCAATGCCAATATTGCTGAATATCCCAAATACTCCTACATATTTCCAGATAGTTCGTTTGTCTAGAGAATGCATCATAAAAGGAGTAGAATGAAATCCTTTACTTCCACCATAGCGACCAATTGACCATTCAATAAAAAGCAACGGAATTCCCATCAATAGAAAACATACTAAATATGGAATTATAAATGCACCACCGCCATTTTGAACTGCTTGAACAGGAAATCTTAGAAAGTTTCCAAAGCCAACGGCATTACCAGCCATTGCCAGAATTAAGCCAATACGAGAGCCCCAAGCTTCTTTATTTGCTGTCATAATAAATTTGTTTAAGGCTTTAAATGTATGACTTTTTTGATAAAAATCAAATTTATAACTTAATATGAAAATTATGTATAACCTAAAATCCGCAAATTATAAGTTAATTTGTTGTTTACCAGTCAGGTGAAAACACCTGACTGACGCACCCTGCCTCTTGCAGGTGTTTTCACCTGCAAGTACTTAAAGATAAGCTTACGGATTTAAGGTATAAAAAAAAAGTTTAGAAAAATTCTAAACCTTTTTTGATTTTTTTGTAGCGGGGGCAGGATTCGAACCTACGACCTTTGGGTTATGAGCCCAACGAGCTACCACTGCTCCACCCCGCAATATAATAGGGTGCAAATATACAATTAATTTATCAAAATTCTCGTGTCTCTTAATATTTTAATCAAATATTTAATTCCATTTTCTTTTTAGTTTTTAACTTTTTTAGAGTTATTTCATGTTTTATAATCTCTTTATCAAGTGATTCTCCTGATAATTCATCAGATATTTTTTTGCCCGTGATTTCTTCAACTCTGATTATAAAATCACTTAAAATATTCATGAAATTAATAAAAGCCTCATAAGGAGTGCTATATGGATTAAAGTATTTGTGAACATCGCCATCCGAAAACCATTTTGTGCACATATAATAAAAATGGTCGCTGGTTTGTAAATATTTCCAATCTTTTTGAATTTGAGGGTCGTCAATTTCTTTAACTGAATCTATAAGGCTGTATAATTTATTGAATGCTTCGTCTTGTAGTTCATTACCAAGCCAAGCGGTTAAATCTCTTTCTTCGTCTGCCCATGAAATTGGATATGGAACATGAATTGGACCAACTGGATCGTAGTTTTTTGCAACTTCTCCAGGTGTATTAAAAGTAAAATTAGTGTGTTTAAAAACTTTATCGGGTAAGGATTTTAAAAATTCAAAAATTCCGGTTTCTGCCCATTGGTGTTCGCCAAATGTTTCGTAATCCATAAAAAGATTTATGATTTCTTCTTTACTATCAAGAGCATTAAGCCAACCAACAAATTTTTCGGCAGTAAGAGGCCACTCGCTCCATTCACGGTTTGAAAACCTGAAAGCCATATCGTCGCTTAATCTGAAATTTTTTAATAATATTTTTAATTTCGGATTAATTGCATTGCAATATAAATAATTTGGACTTTTCCAGCCTAATACATGCTTTGCTCCTTCGGTAATTTGTGCTTTATATCCCATTTCGGCAACCATTTCGCCAATATGGTCGGAATAAATTAACTCTGTATTACGGAATGTTTTAGGTTTTACTCCAAACAAATGTTCAATTTTTTCGCTTTGTAATCTTACTTGCTCTTTAAATTCGTCTTTACTTTTTAAAGCACATAATGAGTGTGCATAAGTTTCGGCAATAAATTCGACACAACCTGTTTGAGCTAATGCTTTAAAGCTATCCAGTACATCCGGAGCATACATTTCGAATTGGTCAAGAGCTGTTCCTGAAATTGAATAACTGATTTTAAATCTGGAACCGTATTCTTTTATTAAATTAAGAAATGTATAGTTAGTTGGCAGATAGCATTTTTCTGCAACTTTTCGCATTATCGACTTGTTGGCATAATCATCGTAATAATAATGGTTGTTACCAATGTCAAAAAAACGATATTTTCTTAATCTAAATGGTTGATGTACTTGAAAATAAAAACAAATAGTTTTCATTGTTATAGTGTTAAATTGTTAAACTGTTAAATTGTTTGAGGTTTGAAGTTTGACCTACCCCCAACCCCTTCCAAAAGAAGGGGAGTAAGAGTTTGAAGTTGCTACGCAGTTTTATCCCTAAAATCATAAATTCGTAAATCCTAAATTATAGCAGATTTATAAACTTCATTAACTAAAAAGGCAGCATTTTCCCATTTAAGATTGTCCACCTCTGTTTTGCCATATTTTTTAAACATTTCCGACAAACCATCGTAATGCAGAAGTCCAAAAATACAATCTGCAATAGCATCTATATCCCAAAAATCTACTTTTAAAGCATAATGTAAAATTTCTGAAACGCCTGATTGTTTTGAAATTATTACCGGTACGCTTGAACGCATTGCTTCGAGTGGTGAAATTCCAAATGGCTCAGAAACAGATGGCATTACATATACATCGCTTTGTCCAAACATTCTTACAACATCGTCACCTTTAAGAAATCCTGCGAAATGAAATTTGTCTGCAATTTGAAGTTCTGCAACCCTGCGAATCATTCTGTTCATCATATCGCCACTCCCAGCCATTACAAAACGAACATTATTATATTTTTTTATAACTTTATAAGCAGCTTCTACAAAATAATCAGGTCCTTTTTGAAATGTTATTCTTCCAAGGAATGTTACAATTTTTTCTTTAACTCCTTTGTTTATATCAATATTATCATCAAAACCATCTTGTTCGACTGCATTATGAACTGTATAAATTTTATCTGGTGAAATTCCATATTTATTAATTACAATTTCGCGTGTTAAATTGCTAACAGTAATTACTTTATCGGCGATTTCCATTCCGCGTTTTTCAATATCATAAACAGCTTGGTTTACATTATCTCCACTTCTATCAAATTCAGTTGCGTGAACATGAACTACTAATGGCTTTCCTGAAATTTCTTTTGCTGCTATTCCTGCGGGATATGTTAACCAATCGTGAGCATGAATAATATCAAAGTTGTTAGTTAAAGCAATTTTTGAAGCAACAAGTGCATATCTGGAAACTTCTTGCATCAAGTCTTTACCATATTTACCCGAAAATTTAAATTGTTTTGAAAAAATAGATTTTGAATGTTCAATAGCTTCTAATGATTCTTTATTAATTAAATGATAGTACTCATCGGGTGAAAAATAAGGTATTAAATTAGAACCAACCTCTACATATGATAATTTTTTCCAATATTCGTTATAACTTTCTTGGCTAAAGTCAAGAACTACATCGCTTGCATTTAAAAGCTTAACGGCTTCCTGACTTTCGTCGCCAAAAGCTTTTGGAACTACAAATAATACTTCAACGCCTTGCTTCAGAAGTCCTTTTGTAAGTCCAAAACATGCTGTACCAAGCCCACCAGTAATATGCGGGGGAAATTCCCATCCGAACATTAATACTTTCATTAAATTGCTTTGTTGTTAAATTGTTAAATGGCTAAATTGTTAAATGGCTAAATTGTTACAGTGTTGCAGTGTTATACCGATACGGAATAGAAAAACGAAAAATTCCTATCGGCATAACTGACTCTAAACGAATTTTGCTTTGCAAATTCACTAAGATTCAGTATAAACAGCGTAGCAACCATTTAACCATTCAGCAATTTAACCATTGTTCCATGCTATTTTTTTTTCTTTAATTGTTTTTCAGCTTCTACCCAATTTTCGTGAGCATCGTGATTTCCTGTTTCGAGATGAATTTGATATGCTCTTTGAGCGATTTCATCGTCTGTAACGATTTTTGAAGCAGGTTTAGATGCTTTTTTTACTTCTGTTGCTTTTTTTTCAGCTTTTGGTTTTGCTGTTGATTTTGATTCAGTCTTTTTTGTTGTCATAACTTTATTATTTATATTTATTAATTAGTGTTTTTATTCTTAATACTTCTGCTACACTCCATGCTTGAGATATTGCACCTTTTGGTCGATGAGGGGGGTCGCCATCGTAAATTTCTGATATTGTACCTATTCCATGAATTGCCATTTCATCTTCAAAATTATTATATATTTTTTCTGCAAAAGAAACTCCACTTTTTTCGTGTAATTTTAAGTAGCCTTCAACAAAGTGACCAATTAGCCAGGGCCAAACAGTACCTTGATGATAAGCCATATCTCTGGAATCTTGATTTCCTTCATAAACTCCAATATAATCGGGGTGGCATGGTGCTAATGTTCTTAATCCTTTTGGTGTAAGAAGTTCTTTTTCGACAATATCTAAAATAGATTTTCTACGTTCATCGTTGAGCATTGTAAATGGTAAAGATGTTGCAAATACCTGATTTGGACGAACCGACCAATCTTTATAATCTCCATTAACATAATCGGCTAAATATCCTTTTTTATCATTCCAAAAAAGGTTATTAAAGGAATTTTTAATTATGTCGGGAGTATTTTTCCATTCATCTATAAATTGTTTATCTTTAGCATATTCGGCTGCTTGTAATGAAAAGCAAACTGCGTTATACCATAATGCATTAATTTCAACATCATATCCAATTCTTGGAGTTACAGGTTTATTATTAACAACTGCATCCATCCATGTAAGTGCTACACCATTTTCTCCGGCATATACTAAGCCATTGTCGTGCATTTTAATATTATATACTGTGCCTTCTTTAAATCCTTTAAGAACTTTTTTAAGTTTAGTTCCGTATTCTTTCCAGATTTTTGAAATATTGCCGGTATATTCTGCATACTGTTGAATTGACCAAAAATACCACATTGGAGCATCAACCGAATTATACGAAGCATGGGTATTACTTCCTACATTTGGAAATAGTGGACCATTTAATTCGGCTGTCATTGTATCTATAACAGATTTACAAGTTTTAACATCGTCGATTGCAAGGGTTAAACCCGGAAGTGAAATAAATGTATCTCTACCCCATCTTCCAAACCATGGAAAGCCGGCAATTATTTCTGTTTTATTGTCTTTTTTTACAATAAATTGTTGTGCTGAATTTTTTAGGCAATTATGAAAATTACTTCTTGGAATACGTTTATTTATTTCGTTTTCAAATTGTTGTTTTAGCGATTGCGTAACAGCTTCTTTAGTTCCGGCTGAAAATATTATGCTTTCTCCTTTTTTTATTGGTAATTCAAAATATCCGGGAACCATTAAGTCTTCCTGATAATCGTAACCTCTGTTTTGCTCCTGATGATATTCTATATTATAATACCAATTCGGAACATGAATATATTCAACTGCTTTAGAAAACTGCATAAACAAATAAGGATATGCGTAATACAATTTCATTTTCATTCCATTTTTCACACTATAAAATCGTGTGTCGGCATCCATATTTGCTTTTGATAAATTATGAATATTTCGGAAAGCTAAAAATGGTTTGAATTGAAGTGTTGTTGGTGAATGAGCTTCAACTAAAGTATATTTTATTAAAATTCGTTCTTCATCTTCGGCAAGTAATAATTCTTTTGTTAACACAACTCCTCCAACACGATATGTAAGTTTTGGAATAGGTTCTGTTCTGAAATCTCTTATGTATTTATGACCTCGTGGTTCAAATTGATTTCCGGGGTATCTGTGCAGAGCTAAATTAAAATGCGCACCTCTTTGAATTACAGTTTCATCTAATGATGATAACAGTAAATGATTACCTCCGTCTAAGTGTTCGAGTGGAACAATTAATAATCCATGATATTTTCTGGTATTACTACCAATTATTGTCATGCTTGCATATGAACCAGCTCTATTAGAGCGTATTAATTCTCTATGAAGAGAATATTCCAAATTAATTAACTTTGATTTATCAAATTCGAGGCAGTTCATTTTACTATGCGTTAAAAATTTACAAAATTACATCAGAAATATTTGTTATTTTACAATAATTTAATCTTTTTTGACGAATTGCCATCTTTTATACATTAATCATTGTATTTTATATTTAAATCTTCTTTTTGAGAGCGATTCTTTAATACACAAATATATAATATTTAATTTACATAATTTACCTGCTATAAAGTATTAAAATAACAATAGAGGCATTTTTAAGCAAATGAGGTACTAAAATTTTGTAAACTGCTTTTAAATTTTTAATCCTAATAATGTTATGTCGTCAATCTGTTCACCATTTCCAATCCAATTAACCAACTTCGTTTCCAAAATTTCTTTTTGTTTGTTCATTGATTTTTCGATATAAAACAAACTTACATGAATTTTTTTATATACACAATTCCTAAAGAAAATTCATGTATAGTTCGCTCCGATTAATTAAAAAACTAAATATTTACAGAGGAAATTTAAAATTAATTTTGTTTGTAAATCATTAAACGTTAAAATTGTATAATTTGTAATTAAAAAAATGAATCTTTCTAATATTAATATCATTTCTAAGTTATAATAATTTTAATAAAATATGATAAAATATTGTATTATAATCATTCTAATTGTTTTTAGTAAGTTGGTTTATTGCCAAAAAACAGATTCGTTAATAAATTTTGAAAATTATTTAGATACAAATCGAATTTCTTATACTAAATCGGATACGTTAATTTTTTTTAATCTTATTGATTCACTAAAAAATAATGCTAAAGATACTAATATCTCAATAATTGATATAGCGAGTTATTTTATCGATAAAAAATATGGCTCTGGAAACAGAGGCAAAAAATCTGAAAATAAAATTCTTATTAATTTATCTGAATTAGATTGTGTAACTTATGTTGAAAGTGTTTTAGCAATTTATAAAACAACTAAATATTCAAAAAGAGATTTTTGCTTATTTGCCAAAGAAGTTGAAAATATTAAGTATAGAAATGGCATAAAAATATTATTTCCTTCGCGCTTACATTATTTTACAGAGTGGTTAGCTGATAATACAAAAAGAGGGAATATTAAAGATATAACATCAGAAATTGATTCTGTAAAATATAATAAACCAATAAATTACATGTCTAAAAATCGCAATTTATATCCACAGTTGAAGGATAGTTCGTATTATAACGAAATGAAAGTTGTAGAAAATAATCTCAATAATAATCAACATTATTATTTGCCAAAAAATAAGTTTGATGATTATAAGCCAAAAATCAAACATGGAAACATTATTGTTTTTACCTCAACAACCGAAGGATTAGATGTTTCGCATGTTGGATTTGCTTATTGGAAAAACAATGAATTATATTTATTACATGCTTCGAGTAAGTATAATAAAGTTTTAATTTCGACATCTACTTTAAAAGAATATCTAAATCAAAATTCTAAAGTAAGCGGGATTATGGTTGCAGATGTTTTGTGATTTTTTCAAATCTTTATTCCCAGTACAGTTACATCGTCGGTTTGTTCAGTCCCAGATTTCCAGTTTTCAATTGATGAATCAAGTAAATTCATTTGTTCCGACATTGGAAGTGTGCAATTTGCAATTATTAGTTCTTTGAATCGTTTGTGCATGAATTTCTTTAATTTTGGACCGCCAAACTGGTCGGGGTAGCCATCACTGCTTAAATAAATTGAATCAGAAGGGTATAGCTGTAAAGATTTTTGAGAGAACTTATCCATTTTTTCATATAGTCCAATTGGCATTTTATCTGGTTTTATTTCAATAAAAATTAAATCGGAGGATTCAAGAATTTGAATGTTTGGCGATTGTTCCTTAAATTCTTCGGATTTAAAATTATCTGTTTTTCTAATTAAATATAATGGATTGTTAGCTCCTGAATATTCTAATAATTTTGTTTCGTTATCAACCACACATAAAGCTATATCCATTCCGTCTTTATTTTCCATTTCTTTTCCCTGATGTTGCAACGAACGAATAATTTCTTTACGGAGTTTATTTAATATTACTGCTGAATGTGTAATGTATTCTTTTACAATAATTTCTTTCAAAAATGCAATTCCGAGCATACTCATAAATGCTCCCGGAACGCCATGCCCTGTACAATCGGCAACCGCAAAAATTGTTTTCCCCTCGAGTTCGTAAAACCAATAAAAATCGCCACTTACAATGTCTTTTGGTTTAAAAAGTATAAAATGGTCGGAGAAATTTTTAACTAATGTTTCGGTTGAAGGAATATTGGCACTCTGAATTTTTTTTGCATATTTTATACTGTCAGTTATTTCTTTTTGTTGATGCCTAATTTCCTCTTCTGCTTCTTTAATTATTGTAATATCAGAATCAATTGCTACAAACTTATATATTTCTCCATAAGAATCAACTACCGGAGTAAGAGAGGTTTGTACCCAAAGTTGTTTGTTCGATTTTGTTACTATTTTCGATTCGTATGTAATAGCTTGTTTTTTTTCGAATAGTTGTTCTTTTAAATTTTCAATATTTGTAATTGCACGAGTATCAAATAAATTATCGCCATAAATATCTGTAAATTCATAAATTGTATAACCAAATATTCTTGTAAAAGCCACATTTATCCACTCAATTTTGCCTTTTCCATCTGCAATAATTACTGCATTGTTGGTTTCGCTTGCAACTATTGAGAGTTTTTCGAGTTCTTTGTTAGTTATTTCGAGTTGTTCGGCTTGTGTAAGAATTTCTTCTTTATGCTGAAGAATTATTTGATTTTGATGAAGTAACTGATTATTAGATTTCTTTTTAATTTTATATTGTTTGTATATAAAATATACCACGATAAGCATAACAACTATTATACTTAAAGCAAAAGCATAAATTATATTTCTTCGAAACGATTGAATTTCCTGGTCTTTTTTTAGGAGTAAGATTTCTTTGTTCTTTTTTTCTTCGGCAATTTCAACTTGCTTTTGAGATAATTTTTTTGAAGCTTCTTCGCTTACAATTTCTTTATTTATTTCTGTAAACTTGTTTAAAAATATGTACGCTTTATCAAGATATTCAATGGCTTTAGAATATTCGTTTTTTTGCTTATAGGCAATTGCTAAACCTTCGTACGAGTCGGCTAATTCTTTTTTAACACCAATATCTTCGGCAATTTGCTTTGATTTTTCAAAACAACTTACTGCACTATCTAAGTTATTGTATTTAATATAAACTTTTCCTAAATTATTTAACGAAACTGCCGTTCCTTGGTCATCTTCAATTTCGATTTTCATTTCAATTGATTCCTCAAAAAGCTTTTTTGCTTCAAGTAAATTGTTATTGTGTAGCTCAATTACACCAAGATAGTCTTTAGCAGTTGAAAGTACATATAAATCATTATTTTGTGTTCCTAAATCAATAGCAATGTTTAAATATTTTGTTGCTTCGGAATAATTTTTTAATCCTAAATATGATGCTCCAATGTTTTGAGAAGCATCTCCTTTGCTAATTTTATTTCCTTTTTCGTAAGCAATGAAAAAATACTTTAAAGCTTCTTCAAATTCGCCCTGAAGTTTGTATATTAAACCAATGTTATTATTTACTTTAGCAATGCCGGTCTGGTTTTTAATTTCTTCAAAATGCCTTAATCCATTAAATAAATCTTTTATTGATTTACCATATTCTCCTTGTAATGTATATATCTCGCCATAAGCATTATAAACCGAGCCTAATCCAAAATCATTATTAATTTCGGTAAATAATTTTTCAGATTGTTTCAGGTTTAAAAATGCTTTTTCGTAGTCATCAACATAATAATAAGAAGTTCCGGTATTATACAATGAATATGCTTTCCCAAATATATAATTTGCTTTTTGTGATATTTCAAAAGCTTTTTCAGAATATTTTAATGATAATTCGGGGTCTTCAATTATTATATCTTCGCATAATGTATTAAGTTCATTAACTATCATTGTATCTGCTTTGCCGGAGTTTAAAATTTCATTCAAATTTTTGTCATCGGTTTGAGCAAAACAATTTAAAGTAAGAACTAAAATAAAAAAAAGAGTATGTATTAGATTTTTAATAATTTGCATGATTTTATAAAGAAAATCCAAATACAACAAAAATGCTTTCAGTTTGTGGATTTGCAATTAATGATGTTTGAATTGGTAGTTCAAATTTGTCGGTAATTTTAACACTTTTTGAAGCTTTTACTCCGATATTAATAACTCCAATTTTTTCATTATAATAATAACCTGTTTCTCCTTTATCTTCGTCGGGGTCGTCGAGTGCAGCTCCAACAAATGCACTAAAATCAATATTTTTGAATGTTTTATTATATCCTAATTCAAGATATTTTGACATGAAAATATCGCCCGAACTGCCGTCTTCATTAATTTTTCTTGAATCGTAACCATAAAGATTCATTGCAAATAAAAGCGAAAATGGAATTTTTTCGGTTCCAAGAAAACATACAGTACCTTCAAATACATGACCTGTGGTTTCGCTGTCATAATTGAAATATTTGTGATGTGCAGGGGTATAAAATGAATTTCCAGGGAAGTAATAATCATAAAAGCATAAAAATATTGCATCTTTAAAAGTATAAGATAAAAACAAATCAACTTCTTGGCTTGTAGTGTTATAATTATACGCTGCCCATGTTCCTATTGAAACGGCATGTGTAGAATCGCTAAAATTAATCGAAAGAGTAGGTTGAATACTTGGACTTTCTCCGCCAAGATTACTTCCTCGCCAAATATATCGGCTCATAAAGTCAGATTTTATTTCAAAAACTGAATTTTCTTCTTCTGCTTCTTGGCAGTATGTAAAATTTGCATTTAACAGAACTAGTGATAAGATAATTAGAATATTATGTTTCATATTAAAAAAATTAGATATTTGAACATAAAGAAATATAAAAAAACTGATTTTACCATAAATTGAATTAAATTTTTATTCCTAAAATTGTAATATCATCTATTTGCTCTCCATTACCAATCCAATTTAATATTGTAGTTTCTAGAATTTCTTTTTGTTCATTCATAGTTAATTGGCTATTGTCTTTTAATAATTGTTTTAGATTTTTTGAAAGAAATTTCTTCCCATTTGGTCCACCAAATTGGTCTTGATAACCGTCGCTCATAATATATAAGCAGTCTCCTTTTTGAAGAAGTATTTCGTGGTTTGTAAAATTGTT
>Ga0154360_1229_pt3 | contig 12321 bp, 10 predicted proteins | sample RifGroA2_FD_115888 | JGI IMG/M metagenome (GOLD analysis project Ga0154360, IMG submission 115888) | Bacteroidetes bacterium GWA2_30_7 | reverse complement strand
TTTTTAATTTTTTTAAAGTAATTTTAGGAATTCAATGTTAATTTCAAAATTTGAATAATCTGTTGTCAAATTTCTTTAAAATTTCTAAAAATATATAGCAAAACAAATTTTTATGAATCAACCTTTTTTTAAAAAAAATATTTCAGCAATTATTTTATTGTTGGTTTATATTACAATTAATGCTCAACCTGCTAAAATCTATTCTACAAAAAAGCAGCATAAAGAGTTTTATAACCATTTTATTGAAAAATATAATTCATCAGATGTGAAAATAATTTGGAAATCTGATGTTAACGAAAATTTTGAAGATTATGTAAAAGGAAATACAGAAAAAGAAATGATAGGAACTTATAGTACTGTTATTCATGAACTTCTTCATGGTTATAACAATATTGATTTTGAGGGACATAACTATTTCATCGGAAATGATATTCGTATTTTTGTGCCATTTACTAAAGTTTATAATTCAAAAGAGTTAAACACGATGGTTCGCAAAGGTTTGCAGGATAGTATTGTACGTTATAATTTATATATTTCAGCCAAAACCGAGGTTTCTGGATATGGTAAAATTACAGATATAGATTTTAGTGCGAAAAATGAACCAATGTCGGTTCAGAATGGCATTTATGGTTTAATTGAGGAATTTGGGGCATATTATTTCGGATGTTTAGCCGTTTACGAACTATTTGATTATTACAATACTACATATAAAAAAGATGACTCTAACGCATGGCATGACTATAAGGACGCTGTATATGGTGATGCAATGGCTTATTACGAATTTAATTTATTTATAGGATGGTATATAATTTATGCTAAGGAAAAGCATTCTGATATTTATAAAGAACTTTGTAATAATAAATTAATGAGAGTAGTTTATACTCTGATTGACGATAAATTTAATAAGCTTGTTAAGCAATTTGATGCTAGAGTAATAGAAATCAATAAAAATCTAAAACCGGATATGATGGAAACTCTTGATTTTAGTGGTTCTTATGAAGATGTATTTCGTTTTATTGAAATGGCTGGAATTGAATCAGAATCAATATTTGAAACAGAAACCAAAATTGTTAATGGTAAAAAAGTTGAAACTAAAAAATTGCTCATCGATGTTGAAGATTTTGAAGAGTTGAAAAAACAATATACCGTAATGGTTAAAGAGTATAAGTTACTTATTGCTAAAGAAAAATTTCCTTTTACACAATTCGACAAACATATTGATTATTTAAAAAGCCAGACTACATCTTTAATAAAAAATGAATTGAAAAAGCTTAAAATTGAGGGTGTTACGACATTGAATTATAAAGAATTTATTAAATAAAAATTCTATAAAAAAAGCAGGTCTATAAGCCGGATTCTGTTTTTACGGTGAGCCGTAAATTCTATCATTTATCTGAGATAACAGTTGCCTGTTACCTTATGCGACCTACCCCCCGGCATCGGACGGGTCATCCTCAACTGCCGGTATACATGGTCTTGCAGCACACAAGTTGCACGGCTACAAATGTTGCCATCTGTACCGGTAAGCTCTTACCTCACCTTTTCACCCTTACCTCGACGAATCGGGGCGGTTATTTTCTGTTCCATTACTATACCCTCACGGATATCTTCCTGTTAGGAAGTGTGTTACCCAGCGCTGTCCGGACTTTCCTCCCCGATATAATCTGGGCGATAGAACGACCTGCTTTCTGCAAAATTAACTTATTTAAGGGATTAAATGAAAAAAGAATCATTAAGAAAATTAATGATTCTTTTTTTAATTTTAAGTACTTTAAATTCAAGGTGGCACATTGAGCGTGTTAAAGTACTAATTAATTAATACAATTCGACGTGGCATTCAGAACAGTTCGATTCTTGCCAAGCGTTATCAATATCAACAGGATGTTTAAATTCCATTGATGAATCAATTGTTGAATAATTCATATTGTTAAATAATCCTTGCCCAATAAATGTATGACAAAATGCACAATCTTTTGAAATAACCTTTCCATCATCAGTTTTGTGTTTTCCATCATGACATCTGAAACAACCATTTGATTCTAAGTGTCCAATATGCCGTGGATAAGCATTATAACGGACTTTCATTTCAGGGAAGGTATTTCTTGAATATGCAGTATAAATTTTAGGTATTGATGCTTTAATTTCTTTTTCAAAAGTTGTAAAGATATCTGGATATTGGTCTGTATAGTACTTTATAATTTGATTTTCAATTCCTATTTTTGCACTGTCTTTTGTAGAATAAATATCATTTAAAGCTTCCATTGCAGCAGCTTTAAGATAAGGAACTTTAGAAGAAAGTTCTCCTGAAGTAAATAAATGATTTATATAATATGAGGGTGCATAATACTCATGTGATGGTCTGTTATGGCAATCCATGCAGTCGAAAGGTCGTTTTTCCATTTTACTTAGAGAATCATCGCTAATTTCCATTTCTTCAGATTTATAAATAAGCTCTACGCCGGTTAACTTATTTTTATATTTTATCCATGGTACAAGTTCTCTTTTTTCGTCTGATGCATATTCCATTTCAATATTTGGATTAATATGCCAGTGAATACCTTCTGTTTGACCCATTGCAGCATGGTTTGGTCCTATTTTCATTTTCATAATAATATCCCATTCAGAATTACTGGAATCTGCTAAGAAATATTTTTCGTGCCTGATTTTATTAGTGTAGAATTTTTCGGGCCAATGGCATTTTTCACAAGTTTCTCTTGCTGGTCTTAAATTTCTAATTGGAGTTTCAATCGGAGTAGGATATGTACCAGCTATATATTTGAATACTTGCCTTAAACCCGACATTTTAGATTTTACATAAAAATCGACTCCTTCGCCAACATGGCATTCGGCACATTTAACTCTAGCGTGGGGCGAATATTGATATGCAATATATTCAGGTTCCATTACTTTATGGCATAAAGTTCCACAAAATTCAACCGATTCAGTATAATGAAATCCTTTATAACTACCAATAACTGTGAATAAAACGAAGAAAATAGTTACGATAGAAAAAATAATTGATGCATTTCTTGTTTTTGGGTCATTAAAATCAAAAATTAAACGTTTACTTTCATCTTCTTTAAAACCTTTTCTTTCTTTTCTTTTTTGTAAAAACATTCCAATTGGGATTATTAGCAATCCACCAACTAAAAATCCAGGTACAATAAGATACGTAAATAATTCAAAATAGACATTTCCAGCATTAAAAATTTTAGATAAGATTATTAGGAATATTATTGCAATCCAAGCAATTAAGGCGATTATTGTTCCTAAATAAGAAATGTAATTAAAATACGATTTTGGGAGTTTCATAATATATTTATTTAAAATTAATTACAATTATAAAGTTAAGTAACTCTTTTTCACTATCTTAAAATATCAATTTGGCATATTTTAAAATTGTATAAATAAAGTAAATTAAGATAGGTTTATGCTAAATAATAAGTATATTATTTAACATACAAAGTTATTAATAATACTCATATTCATCTTATTTATAGCAAATTATACAAACACTATATATATTATGTTTATAAGCATATTATAAATATTAAGTTTTAAGGGAAAATATTTGAAAGAATTCTGTAAGTATTTTATTTAGATTTACTAATAACCGACTAAATTCTTGTTAATCCTCTACGAGGAAAAATTGAAGTTCTATTATGTTGTTTTATTGTCATTTAAGCTCTACGAGCTATTCACCGTAGGTGATTTATGTCAATAAAATAAAAACTACCCAAAAATTCCACATTACCTCGTAGAGGTTTAACTAATAAATAGTTCCAAGAAAATTAAAAATTTAGTCGGTTAGTAGTGATTTAGATTATTAATTTTTGAAAAAGAAATTAAAAAAAAATTCATTGAAGTTTAACCTTTTTAATTATTCAAAAGTTTATAATATAGGTTTTTCATATCATTTGTAAGTCTCTCGAAATGAAACTTATCCTTTACTTGATTCCAACCGTTTTCCGATAAACTATTTCTTAAATTATCGTCGTTTACCAATTGTAATAATTTATTAGTAAAGTCCTCTAAATCACCATTATTACAAAGCAATGCAGTTTTATCAGGAATTACAATATTTTCTATTCCGCCTGTATTTGTTGTAACAATTGGTTTATTTGATGCTTGTGCTTCGATAAGACTAACTGGAGTTCCTTCGTTTAATGAGGTTAAAGCCACAATGTCAACACCTGCATAAACATAATCAACGTCTTTAATCCAAGATGTAAATGTTAAAGTGGCTTTTCGTTTATTAAATGTGTAATCGGTAAAATCTAATGATAAGGCACTAGCTTTTGCTTCAATATCTTTTCTACATTCACCATCTCCAATGATAAATGCTCTTATAGGGCGATTGGTTTTTTCAGTTAAATTTTTAATGGCATTTAAAAATAAATTATGATTTTTAACAGGAACAAGTCTTCCGACTATGCCGATTGCTATTTCGTTGTTGTTCAATTGATACTCTTCTCTGAATTGTTTTCTTTTTGAATCCATATTAATTTGGAATCTTGATAGGTCAAATCCGAGAGGAATAACTTCTATCTTTTCGGGACTGGTAATATTAAAAACCTCTGATAGTTCATATTTCTGTTTATCGCTAATTGCAATAATTTTTGTGCTTCGTTTTGCAAGGCTCTGTTCAATAGAACGAAATGCTTTTTCTTTATACGAATTAAAATATGAATGAAACACGTGTCCATGAAAAGTATGTATAATTATAGGTACTTTTGAATTATAAGCTGCTAGTCTGCCAAGAGTTCCGGCTTTTGAAGCATGAGTGTGAACAATGTCAGGCTTAAATCGTTTTATTATAGTTTTTAATTTTTGGTAAGCTATATAATCATTTTTTGGGCTTATTTCACGAAGCATTTCTGGAATTATAATAGGTTTAATTCCAAGGTTTTGTAAAATAAATTCGGAACTATCTTCAGTATCGTCTTTCATTCCGCCAATAAGAAGAGTCTTAAAATCTGGAGCGAGGTATTTAGTTAAGTAGGCTGCATTGTATGTTGGTCCGCCTAAATTGAATCTATTTATTATACGAAGTACTTTTAGCATTTTTTTAAATTGTGCGAATTTCAATAAATTATACGAGAAATATAATAAATAATTGAAAAATTATTATCAATGACATAGTAATGATGACTAAGAAAAATATTTTTTCCACCAATGCTGAAAAACCAATAATGCCCAAATATTTGCCTGACTATCAGCGGGGCTATTTGAATGAAGTTTATTTATAATATTCTGAATTTCAGGATAATTGAAAATTCCCTGTTTTTGAATAAATTCCTTATTTGATAGATTTTCAGATATTAAGGTCTTTAGTTCATATCGAAACCATTTTAACATTGGTACTTCAAAACCGTGCTTTGGTCGCTTATATAATTCAGTTGGTAATATTTCTCTAAAAGTATCTTGCAGGATTCTTTTTTTCATTTCAGAATTGATTTTAAAATCGGAGTTTAGCGAAAATGCAAAATTTACAATATTGTAATCCAAAAATGGAACTCTTACTTCGAGTGCATTTGCCATCGACATTAAATCAACTTTATGAAGCATATCGCCTTGTAATACCAAATTTACATCATTATAAAGTACACTATTTATACTTCCATCTTTTTTGTAAATCAGCGAGTTTCTTTTTGTTTTTAAAATATTAAAATCAATTTGTTTTGCAATTAAACGGTTTGCATCGTTTTCGTTCATTAGCGAACACCAATTCCAATATCTGTCAGATGATGAGGCTGATAATCCTTTATTGTATCTTTTTATTTGTCGTATTTTATTTGAAAATGAACTATTTCTTGATTCAGGAAAAATATTTAAAAATGGACTTAAAAGCTTTACGGATATATTTTTAAGACTTGAATTTTCTGCCATCCAATGTGCAAAATGTTTATAATAACCGGCAAAAATTTCATCGGCACCGTCGCCTGATAAAGCTACAGTTACATGTTTTCGGGTTAGTTGACTTAAAATATAAACCGGAATAGCAGACGAGTCGGCAAAAGGCTCGTCAATATAATCAAGTATATTATGCAGATTTTCAAATAAATCGTCGTTTGATAATGAAAAAACTGTGTGATTTGTATTGAATTTTTTTGCTACAAGATTTGCATAATTTGTTTCATCAAAAAAAGGTTCGTTTTTGTATCCTATAGAGAAAGTATTCAGCTTGTTAACGTGTTTCGATGCCAAACTTACAATAACTGATGAATCAATTCCTCCACTAAGAAATGCACCTAACGGAACATCTGAAACTAACCGGCTGACTGTTGCTTGTTCTAATAATTCAGCCAGTTTTTCTTGTGAATCATTATAAGTAATATTTGCATTTTGTTCAAAATCAGGAATTTTGTAGTATTTAATTTCGTTGAAATCGCTTTTTGTTATGTGCAGATAATGAGCTGGTAATAATTTCTTGAAATTTTCAAAAATTGAAAATGGTGCAGGAATATAATTTAATTGAAAATATAACGAAAGTGAATAAAAATCAATTTGTTTTGGTAAACCCATTGCTAACAACGATTTCATTTCTGAGCCAAATGCAATAATATTTTCATTTGCAAAATATGTTAGTGGTTTTATTCCAAACCTATCACGAAAAATAAACAGTTCATTTTTAATATTATCAAAAATTGCAAAAGCAAAACAACCATTTACTTTATCAATAAAGCCAACTCCCTCGTCGATAAATAAGTAAAGTAAAACCTCTGTATCAGAAGTTGAGAGAAATTTATATCCCTTTTTTTCAAGATTTAGTTTATGCTCTTTGTAATTGTAAAATTCGCCATTAAAAATAATTGTATAACGACCAGAAATATCGGTAAATGGCTGAGATGCTGCATCCGATGTGTCAATTACTGCCAAGCGTGTATGACCTAATGCAACGTTTTCAAAACAATAAGTTCCTTTAGAATCTGGACCACGTTGAGTAATGGCGTTTACAGCCAAATCAATTTTGCTAAGTAATTGCTTTCCAAATTCGTTAAAAGCATATATTCCGGTTATTCCACACATTTAAATTTATTCAGAATTTTCAAAAATACATATTTTTATCACAATCCTGATTTAGAATTATAATTTACAATAATTATTAAGCATAATCGTTAGTGCATTTTAACAATTTATTTAATTTTACATTTTAACTACTTAATGAGATTTAGATTTTTATTTTATATAATTCTGTTACTTTCAATTGTAGCCTGTCGAAAAGAAACGTTTTTGAAAGATAAAAATGTCAAATTGGCGTTTTCGGCTGATACTGTTTTATTTGATACAGTTTTTACAACTATAGGCACTACAACATTGCAATTTAAAGCCTACAACACTTACAGTAAACCATTATTAACAAATATTTATGTTGCAAATGGTAAAAATTCAAATTTCAGAATTAATGTTGATGGAAAATCGGGTTATATATTTGAACAAGTAGAAATTGCAGCAAAAGATAGTATTTACATTTTTGTTGAAGCAACCATTGACCCGACAAATAACAATAGTCCTCTTGTAGTTCTTGATTCTATTATTTTTGAAACTAATGATAATCAGCAGGATGTTAAACTTGCTGCTTGGGGACAAGATGTACATTTAATAAACGGTGAAATTATTAAAAATGATACTATTTGGAATAATGATAAACCTTATTTGATTTACAATTCGATGTTATTAGATACTTTACAAACACTTACAATTAATGAAGGAGTACAAATTTATTTACATAAAAATTCAAGCATTTACATAAAAGGAACATTAAAAGTAGCTGGAACAAAAGATAATCCTGTAGTTTTTCAAGGCGACAGATTAGAGGCTTGGTACGATGATATTCCTGGTCAGTGGGGGCATATTCGACTGCTTCCTGGAAGTATTGATAATGAAATAGATTATGCAATAATTAAAAATGGAATAATTGGTATTCAGGTCGATACTTTTATGACTGTACCTGCTTTAAAATTATCGAATACAATAATTCAAAATATGAATGCAGTTGCTTTATATACACAAGGTTCAACTGTTTTATCATGGAATTGTGTTTTTGCAAATTGCGGTCAATATTGTGTAGCACTTACAATTGGAGGTAGCTATGCTTTTTATCATTGTACAATTGCAAATTATTGGGGTTTTAGTAACCGAACAACTCCAGCATTGGTTGTAAATAATTATTATCAGGACATAACAAATACTTTACAGATTAGACCACTTGACGTTTTATTTGGAAATTGTATTATTTCGGGAAGTGCTGAAAATGAAATTGTTTTAGATGAGTTTCCGGGTTATTCCAATTATTTTACGTATAAATTTGATTATGCATTATTAAAAATAAAACAATCGGAATTTAGTCTTTCAGATACTTCAAAATTTAAATCAATAATATTGAATAATAATCCTAATTTTGCATCTACTTCAGAAAAATTAGATTTTAGCTTGGATACTTTATCTCCTGCAAAAGATAAAGGAAAGTTTGAATATGCTAATTATGACAATAATATTTATAATATTAATACATTGAAGGATATAAAAGGTGATGATAGAAATTTAGATAATGGACCTGATTTAGGAGCTTATGAAAGAATTGAGTAAAATATTAATTTTTGTTTCTATTTTGATTTTTTCTTGTAAAAATCAAGAAAAGTCCTCATCTAATGGAAATTCTAATGATCCATCATTTGCAGAAGATAGAGGTTATTTCAGATTAATGTTTTATAATTCTGAAAATTTTTTCGATTATAGCCACGACACGTTAAAAAGTGATAACGAATTTTTACCAGATGGAGCTAAACATTGGACAGAATCGAAATTTCGTCAGAAAGCTTTAAATCTTTGTAAAGTTATTACAGCAATAGGAGGGTGGGAGCCTCCCGAAGTTGTTGGGTTATGTGAGGTTGAAAATGATATTGCAATAAATCAGTTAATCCAAAAAACACCTTTGTCGAAATTTAATTATCAATCTATTCATTTCGAATCGCCTGATAATAGGGGAATTGATGTAGTTTTATTGTATCGTAAGAATAAATTTTTTCCTATTGATACCACAAAAATTCCTATTACTTTTCCTTTTGATGGAAAAAATACCAGAGATGTTTTATATGTTAAAGGAGCTACAACTCGTAACGACACTTTACATATTTTTATTAATCATTGGCCCTCAAGATGGGGAGGTCAAATGGAATCTGAGCCACGAAGAATGTATGTAGCTTCGGTAGTAAAACATGTTACAGATTCAATTTTTAAAACAAATCCAAAAGCAAACATTATTGTAACCGGAGATTTTAACGACGAGCCCGAAAATAAAAGCATTATCGAAACTTTAGATGCTAGAACAGAATACGATAAAATTAAATTAGGCGAATTATATAATATATCATATTATCAAAAAACTGTAAAAGGAATGGGTTCTGATAAGTATAATGGAGAATGGGGAATTATTGATAATATGATAGTTTCAGGCGGATTGTTGCAAAAAAAGAATTCAATTTATACAACACTTGATGATGCTCATATTTTTAATGCTGAGTTTCTATTAGAAAAGGATGAAGCTCATTTTGGATTCAAACCTTTCAGAACATATATTGGATTTAAATATAATGGTGGATACAGCGACCATTTGCCAATATTTATTGATATTAGAAGGAATGATTAATCAGCAAGAATGTCAATAAGTAATTTCAATTCTTTATCGCTTATATTAGACTGTTCAGATTTATCATAAATGTCCATTAAAAAAACTGTTTTCTTAATAATTTTAACATACGTTATTAATCTTGCACCTCCACTTTTTCCTTTACTTTTGCTTCCAATTGCAACTCGTATTTTATAACAATTTTTTCCAATGAGATTTCCAAATGTTGGATTAATTGATAATTCTTCAACAATAGGAGCTAAATCAGAAGAAAGTGATTTATATTTTTTTGCAAGTCTTTTTAACTTTCTTACAAATGGGTCTGTAGCAATTACTTTAAAGCTCATTCAATAAATCTTTTGCCGATTTTAATTGTTTTTTTCCTTCCTCATATAATTTAACATCATTGAATGCTTCTGTTAAATCCTCAATAATCTTACTTTTTTTTACATCTTTAACTTCTTTTATAATACTAATATATTTTAAACTTTTAACCAGTTCCATAAAAAAAGTGGCATGATTATTTTCTTTTATATCTAATATTACCTTCATTTTTTATAAGTAATTAATAATAGGTTGCATGAAACAAATATACGATTTTTATAAGTAATTATTGGAATAATTTTCAAAAAGTAATTAAATCAAAAAACGTGTTTAGTTACATCCTTTTCCAGATATTTCAATAGTATTTTTGGTTTTCTTAACTTCAAGATTTAGTGTGCTTTTCAAAATTTTAATTACTGATTCAAGATTTTGATTTTCGAATGAAACAGTTATTAAACAGTTGTTTACATCTGGATTAGTAACTTTTAAATCAGAATGAAATGTTTTGTTTATATCATCAATAACTTTACTTAATGGTGAATTATCAAAGCTTAAATTCATTGTTTTCCATGATAAGAAATTAACATCATTATTTTCAATAATTTGATGCGATGATTCGGTAACCGAAAATTCAGTTTTCTGCCCAGGTTCGAGTATCACTTTCGATTCTTTATTTTTAGTTTCATATACAGCTACACGTCCTGTTTTAACAATTACTTCGGTTTTATTACATTCAGTATTAGTTTTTACATAAAAAGAAGTTCCTAAAACCTCAATTGAAACATCACCAGCTTCGATAATAAAAGGTTTGGTTTTGTCGTGGCTGACATCAAAAAAAGCTTCGCCTTCTAATTTAACTTTGCGAGTGTTTTTTTCAAATTTTTCAGGATATTGAATTTTACTGTTTGCATTTAATGAAACCTGTGAACCATCTGGTAACATACTTTCAATAACAGTATTTGTAGCAATTACTTCTTGATATTTATTTCCCGAAAAATAATAAGCTAATGCGGAAATAGCTATAATTAAAGTAATTGAGGCGGCTAATCTGAAAAATATTTTATAACTACCTTTCTCAGTGTTTAATGGAATTATTTTAGTTTCATTTTCTAATTTATCAAAAACTTTAGATTCAATATTTTTCCATTCATTTTCTATATTTTCATCAATTTTATTAGATTCAGAAATCATCCAAAGTTGATAATATTCGTTATAAATTGACTTATTTTCTGGCTTAGAATTAACCCACTGATGTATTGTTTTTATTTCAATATCAGCACATTCGCCAACAAAATATTTGTCGAGCAAATTTAAAATTTCAATATTTTTGTTATTCTCTTCCATTTTTTACACTCACCACTATTACACATTTATTCATCTTTACCCTTATTTATTTTGTCAAAAAAAATATAAAATATATTAATGCTGAAATATATTCCGATAAACTGGTTCTCATCACTTGCAAAGCCTTTGACATTTGGGCTTCTACGGTTTTTATCGAAAGATTTAATTTTTCAGCAATATCCTTGTATTTCATTTCTTCGAATCGACTCATCTTGAAGATTTCTTTACATTTTTCTGGTAATGATTCTATTGCTGTATTAATTTGTGATGAAATTTCTTGTTCTACTAACGAATCAGATGCATTATAATGATAGGATAAATCTAAAAGTTCAAAATTTTCGACATTCTGGTCAAATTTTTTGTTATTTCTGATATGATTCAAACATTTGTTGTGAACAGTTGTAAATAAGTATGTTTTAACAGGTTTCGATAAATCTATTGTATCTCTTTTATCCCAAAACGAAACAAAACAATCGTGAACAATTTCTTTAGAAGTATCAAGGTCTCTGACATATTTTCTGGCGAACTGACAAAGCGCAGAAAAATATTGCTTGAATAAAATTTCAAACGATTTTTTGTCGAGTTTTTCAATATTTTGAGTTTGTTCTATTATCAAAAATTGTAATTTTTGTCAAACCTAAGTTATTTTAGAAAATAATACAAGGCTAAATTTATTTATTTGCCTCTAATACACCAAAGCTTCAGGTTTCACCTATCAAGAAGCAAAGCTTTTTTAAAAAGCTTTGCTTCTATTGGTAAAGAAAAGTTAATTTTGCAATTCAAAAAAATGAATAATGAACTTTACCGAACTTGCCAAATTTCGCCAAAGCGTTAGAAAATATAAAGCAGAAGCTGTTACAATTGAATTAATTGAAAAATGTATTGAAGCTGCACGTATTGCTCCATCGGCTTGTAATTCACAACCTTGGAGTTTTATAATCGTTGACGAGCCGGTTTTAAAAGAGAAAGTTGCAAAAGAAACTTATTCTACTTTAGTTAGTTTCAATAAATTTACTTTGCAAGCA
>Ga0154360_1287_pt2 | contig 12817 bp, 15 predicted proteins | sample RifGroA2_FD_115888 | JGI IMG/M metagenome (GOLD analysis project Ga0154360, IMG submission 115888) | Bacteroidetes bacterium GWA2_30_7 | reverse complement strand
TTTTTATTTTTTAAATTTCAATTATTTTATTTTTTATTGCATATTTTACTAAATCAACAACCGATTTAATTTCTAACTTCAACATTATATTGTTTTTGTGAGTTTCAACAGTTCTGATGCTAATAAAAAGTTTTTCAGCAATTTCAGGGTTTGTATTTCCATCTAAAATCAGTTTTAAGACCTCAAATTCTCTGCTTGTAAGATTTTCAATATTTGAACCAGTGGTATCGCTTCCTTTTTTGGCATTTTTAATATAACTTTTTAGCATAATATTTGAAATATCGCTGCTAAAATATTCGCTACCTGCTTTAATTTGGCAAATTGCCTCAAGCAATTCTTTACGAGTTGTATTTTTTGGTAAATATCCTTTTACTCCAGCTTTTAAAGCATTAAAAATAAAATCTTCGTTAGTAAACATCGAAAGTATAAGAAGTTTTATTTCGGGCTTTTCTGCTTTTAATATTTTTGCAATTTCAATCCCCGACATTTTAGGCAATGAAATATCAAGGATTATTATGTCGGGAGTTATTGTTTTTAGCATTTCAAAAAGCTGATAACCATCAGATGCTTCGCCAACTATAGAAATATAACTGCTGTCGCTTAATAATGATTTTATGCCATCTCTCACAATCAAATGGTCATCGACAAGTATAATTTTAATTTTATCCATTTTGTTAAATTATTGAGTACACCCCGAAAAGTAATTATTTATAAAAATGCCACACTTAGACTTCGCTCAGTGCATCGCAAAGACACAAAGATGCTAAGATATACAAAGTTTTAAAAAACAACAGATTATAATTATTAAAACTTTGTGTCTTTGCGTCTTTGTGGCAAAATAATGACTTATTGGAGGGGACTCATTATTGGAATTGTAATAATAATTTTTGTTCCTGAACTTTTATCCGAAAATAAATTAAATGTACCGTTCATCAAAATAGTTCTTTCTTTTATATTTGGGAGTCCACTTCCCGAAATTTCTGTAATAGAGTTAATATCAAATCCTTGTCCGTTATCGGTTATTGTTAATGTTAAAATTTCGTTTTCATAATTCAAATCAACATTTAATTCAGAAGCTCCTGAATGTTTTACAGAGTTATTTATACATTCCTGTACAATTCTGAACAAATAATTTTGAATTAAATCAGCTAATTGAGGAATTGTATTAAAGTTAAATTGAATGTTAATTCCAGAATTATCGGAGTATTCGCTACAAATATTGCGAATAGCTTTTATTACACCAAAGTTTTTTAAAACAGCAGGCATTAAATTGTCCGACATGCTTTTAACATCGTCGATTGTTGAATTTACCAAATCATTTATTTTATTGATTTTAGTCTGATTATTTAATTCGTCGCAAAGTTTAATATTTTCGATTTGAAGTTTTATAGCTATTAGCGATTGTCCAAGCCCATCGTGCAGTTCTCTCGAAAGTCGTTGGCGTTCTAATTCCTGTCCGTCGATAATTGCCCGCAGTCGCATTAATTTTTCTTTTTCAAGTTCATCTGTTTTCTGTTTTAGCCTGATTGACATGTTGTTAAATGACTCGGTTAAAACACCAATTTCGTCATTTGATTTAATTTTCAGTTCAAGATTAAAATCACCTTCGCCAACTTTATTAATTGCATTTGTGAGATTAATTATTGGTTTTGTAATTCGTTTTGAAAGATAATATGCAATGTACAAAATAAGAATAAAAATTATAACGCTTAGGAATATTATTTTGTTGCGGATTTTATAAACTGGTTTCATAGCCTCGCTGTAATCCATTTCTGCAATAACAATCCAGTTAAGATTTTTAATATTAAGATGGTCGAAAGTGCTTATTACTTTAATGTTACGATAGTCGTTAATAATATTTGTTTCGGGTTGATTACTAAAAGCATTTGTAACGGCTTCTGTTTCAACTTTAATTTTATTTATAGAGTTTTTAATAAACCTTGATTGACTTCTCATATAATAATCATTTCCAACAAGATAAATTTCGCCGGTATTGCCAAGACCATATAAAGGATTTTCTTCTAACATAATTGAATTTATTGTTTCGGAAGAAATTTCAAAAAACAAATATCCATTTTTAGAATTGAAAAATTTTGATTCAGCACATATTACGAAAAAAGGATTTGAACTATTGTTATTAGTGTAATAATCAGTAGTTAAAATGTCATTAATTTTGATAAATTCCTGAATTATTTCGTTTTGATAGCTTTGAATATTTCCTCTTTTTATAAAACCTGTGTGCAGTTCGTTGTTAATGTCCATTTCGTAAATGCTTGAATCATGGCTTACAAAATAAACTCTGTGATAATATTTATTATTTCTTAGCAAATTATAAAATGAATTTCCAAAATCTAAAGTATCTGATAATGAATTAGTATGAAGGCTTGATTTAGAGGCTGACAGCACTTCAATTTCTTTAATGCGGTCGGCAAAAAAACTTTCGATTCTAATTTTTTTCTCGGTTTTTACTGATATTAATTGGTCGTAAGTTCTCGAAAAAATTGCCGATTGAGTGCTGTAATAAGAATATGTAAGCAAAATTGCAGTAATCGAAAAACCGACTAATGTGAAGTATAAAATTAACCTTTCGCTTAGTGAAATAAATCTTGCCATGTTATTAAAATCACTAATGCATTAGTTTTTTATATTATTTTGATATTTTAACTGTTTGATATTTTGAGAAATATGCGTCAATTTCAGGTCTTAGTTCTATGCTAATTTTTTCAAAATGGACTAATAATAAATATTCTTAAACTTTGTAAAATGAATAATCATTAGACATTTCATAAACCTATATTATATTTTAATTCTTTTAAATTTAATTCAGCAGAATAAAGGTCTCCAATTAAATCATTAGCAATGAATTTATAGCGTTCTTCATATTCGGAAAAAGAATTCATTACTTGAGAGTATTTTTTCCTGTCATTGGAAATTACATAAAACGCTACATTTTTATAATCCATTAATGTTGCCATTCTTCCTACTCCAGACCAAACTCCTGTTGATAATTCAACTTCAAAAGCATATTCAGGAATAAAATTATTTCCACGATTTTTAAACCAAATCACATCAATTTGTCGCAGTAAATTGTAATCTGAAAATTGTAATACTGGACAAGTTTGAAGTGTTGAAATTTCTTCTAATTTTCTTTCATTAAATTTTTTTGATTTATCGGGGCAAAACGTTTGATAACCTCTAATATTTCCAATTTCAAGTAACCGTCCTTGCAAAACTGAATGCAAACTTTCCTCAACTGATTTTGGTTTTTCATTTTCAAAAATTGGAGGTGATAAAAGCAAATTCCAATTATTTATAAAATTTTTACAATCAAGACGATTCCCTCTTCCTGCTAAAACAATATTGAAGTCTTTGTCAATATTAATTTTATACTCTCCATTCCTATCATGGCTAATTTGATGTAATTCTTTGAATAAAAGTTTTGCAGGAATTATTATAGTTTTTTCAATTGAACCACAAATAAATGCTATAAATGGATTTTCAAGATTTGCAATTTCTTCGATGGTAATATAGTTAATTCCAAAGAAATATCTTCTGTTGCCATCTGAAGAAGCTCGAACTAAAACGTTTGCTTCCCCAATGCGGTATGTTCTTGATTTCAATACTTTTATTAATTCCACACTTGCTTGAAATTCCTTTGCTTTTTCAAGAAACCCAAAAGAAAGTTTATCGGAATTTGATAAAGGTTTATTCATTTTAAAATACTGTTTTAAATTTCTTCAATTTCAAAAGCGTTATTAGTGATTGGTTTAATTTTTTCAATTTTAAAATTGTATTGTTTTTGTTCTTGATTTGTTGAAACATCAATACCATAAGAAATAAAAAATTCTGAACATTCTTTTGCTTCTTTTTCATTTTTTGCATTGATTTCTATAATATAATCTCTTGTAAGGGCGACTTTAAATTTTTTCATATTTCAAAAAATTTAGTTTATTCTATTTTAATATTCCAATTGCATGAATGCCTAATTCACAGGCTTGTACCATTGTTGTTCCGCTACCAGAAAAAGGGTCTAAAACAATGTCGCCTTTTTTGAAATAAACTTCTTTTTTAAATTTATCGGTATGCTCGTCTAAAAAATATTCGACTAATTGAGGAATGAATTTCCCTTTGTAAGGGTGCAGCCTGTGGACATGTTTTGTAGTTTCGGCTTCTTTATATTGTTCAAAAGATAAAGCCCAGTTTAGGTCTTCGCCAAGTTGGTCTTTCCATGCATCTTGCTTCGATTTTTTTTGTTCAGCATAATATTCAACAAGTTCCTGTTTTACAATTTGAGTTGAACCATTTTCGCCTATTTTCTTAATTCTTCCGTATTGTATTAAATATGAGATATTTGAAGAAGTAACGTTTTTCTCCAAATATTCACTTGCCCACTGGTTTGCTTCTTTTATTGTAAGTAATTCTGCCATTAAATGTATATAAAATTGAGATATTACAAATTTAATAAATTAGACTTCAATTTTCATCTAAACTTATTAACACTAAAAAATTTAACATAAACAATGATTAAGAATAAACTGTAACAACAATTTTTCGTTTTCCAGCATGTCGTCTAAATTCGCAAAGATAAATTCCTTGCCATGTACCAAGATTTAATTTATTATTTGAAATCGGAATTGAAACAGATTGTCCAATCAAAGATGCTTTAATATGAGCAGGCATATCGTCGCTACCCTCTGAAGTGTGTTCAAAATAGGGTAAATTTTCGGGAACTAATTTATTAAAGAAATTTTCCATGTCAACTCTAACGGTATAATCTGCATTTTCATTGATTGAAATTGCTGCCGAAGTATGCTTGATAAATAAATTTAACAAACCAATCTCTGGCAATTTAGGCAAATTCTGCAAAATCTCATTTGTAATAAGATGAAATCCTTTTGCAAAATTTGATAACAAAAATTCCGTTTGAACAATCATAAATTATTGAAATTTATTTTACAATTTTCTAATTTTAATTCATTTACCATTTCAGATATAATTCTTTGATTTCCAGAATTAAAAAAGTTATAGTAAACATTATTATTCGAAATGTTTAACAAACCGTTACAAGCTAATAAATCCATTAATCGTTTTGCCACAGGAAGTGATGGGTCAATAATATTAATTGAACCATCAGCAGATATCAATATTTACTTCATCGCTTATTTTAATTGTATTTACTTGTCCGGTTTTATCTTTAAATGCAACATAAGCAATATTGTACTTTGGATCAAATGATATTTTCATAATATAAATTTAAAAACACTTTACTTCAACAACCCCGTCTCCTCATTAAACTGCTCAATCATTTCGTCCCAAACTTTTGGTTGATTGAAAAGATTTTGCCATAAATCGTGGTCGTACCAAAGCTGGTTAAGGTCTTCAACCTCTTTTGCTTGCTGCTCAACCCATGTGAAATATTTTAAATTATGAATTGCTTTTTGGTCTTGATAATTTAATTCTCGCATGTTATCAGTTACTTGACCTAAAATACATTTTTCGTAATCTTTAATTGCCTGTATATCGTTATATTTTCCTTTTTCGTGAGTTAATTCTTCAAGTCGAGAACCATACATTACTGCAGAATCGGTTGCAACTGTGAAAATTACATCATCAGAAGTCATTTCAAAATATTTGGCAGTTTTAATTGCCGATAACATATTTCCAACTCCTGAAATTCCCAATAATTCGAGTTTTGAAATAATTTCATTGCTTACTCCGTTAGCTTTTAACAATTTATGACCATCAGGCTCATTAAATAAACGGAAAATTCGCATACAATCTTCATCGTCAATTGCTGTAACTGCATTTGTATTTTTAACATTATGAACCCAAGGAATATGCTTATCGCCAATACCTTCGATACGGTGTCCGCCAAAACCATTTCGTAAAATTGTTGGACATTGCAATGCTTCAGAAGCTACAACTTTAACGTGAGGGAATTTTGTTCTTAAATAATCTCCGGCAGAAATAGTTCCGGCAGAACCTGTTGCAGAAATATATGCTGAAAATCGGCTGTTTTTTCCTTTAATTTTTTCAAAAGCTTCTTCAATAGCATAACCTGTAACATTATAATGCCAAGCTGAATTTCCAAATTCATCGAATTGATTAAAAATAACGCAGTCTTTTCTATTTCTGCGAATATCCCAACATGCATCGTAAATTTCTTTAACATTTGATTCACAGCCTTTTGTGGCAATTACTTCTGCTCCAATTTCTTTAAGCCAATCGAATCTTTCTTTACTCATTTCTTCTGGTAAAATTGCAACTGCTGTAACTCCCATAATTGAAGAATCGAAAGCACCTCCACGACAATAATTTCCGGTTGATGGCCAAACAGCTTTATGATATGTTGGGTCGAACTGACCTGTAATAATTCGTGGAACTAAGCAACCATAAGCAGCTCCAACTTTGTGAGCACCAGTTGGAAACCATTTCCCGATTATCAGAACTATTCGTGCATCAACTCCTGTAATTTCTTTTGGAAGTTCCAGGTAATTAACATCTCCGTATTGTCCGCCTTTTTCTTTTGGCTCGTTTTTCCAAGAAATTCTGAACAAATTCATTGGATTAAGTTCCCAAAGTCCAATATTTTTCAACTTGTCTTTAACTTTTCCCGGAATTAAATCGGGGTTTTGCATTTGTTTAAATGTAGGTAAAATAATACCTCTTTCCTTAAATCGTTCTACTGCTTTTTTTCGAACTTCAGGATTTGTTACTTTGTTAATTAGTTCTATCATAATGTTTTATTTATTTTTAGCTTTAAACAATTTGTATATGTTATATAAACAAGTTAAAGAATTTATAAAAAATTTAACACACAGTTAATTTTTCTTTAATAAAAATTTGTTTTAAAGTTGAATCTGATGTTTTATATTTTTGTATTTTATTGCGTTTCAATACTGCACAAGCTAATTGAATTGCGTCTAATGTGCGTAAACCATCTTGCCCATAAGTTTTTATCAATTCTTTAGCTGCCGAAATGGTTTCTTTATCAATAGAAATCCAAAGGAAGTTGTTATAATCATTTTCAAAATGTGTAATCATTTCCTTGGCTTTTACTTCAATAAATTCTTTGGTACGAACTTTTTTCCAAACAGCCGAATTAAATTCAATTTTGGCAAGTTCTGAAAGGTAGATATTTTCTACTTCTTGTGATAAAAGTTTTAATATTTCATCTGTATCTTGTTCTCTATGATATACTTTTAGCAAAGATGAAGTATCTAAAAAAATATTCATCAGTCATTTCTCCTTTCTTCGATTAATGCATCACTAAACGAACAATTATATTCTTTAGTTGCTTCAATACTTTTTTGAAACGAAAATTTATTCAAATCAAGTCCTTTACTTTTTGGGTCGGTTTTATTTAGCAACATTTTTTCTAATATCAGTTCATATTCTGTAAATTCATCGTCAATGAAAGTAACGATTACTCTCATGGTTTTATTTATTGGTAACCTGCGTTCCAATACTACTTTGCCATTTTTGTAAATGCCACTGATTGCTATCATAAGTCAGGAATAAAGTTATATAACAAAATTACAAATAATAATTCATTTTTATTTTTATTTTTCAGATATTTTCTTTAATACTAAAAAAACCAGATTTTACCTAATAAATCTCGTATAAAACTTCGGCTCCATCCAACAATATTTTCATTTCTGCAACTTTTGTAAAATATTCAATATTAGTAATATCGGTGGCAAAATTTACATTCAATAATTTAAAATCATTAAGAGAAAATTCAGCTTTCACATTTTTAGTTTCGTAAATATAATTTCCATTTTGCAAAGTAAGTGTTTTTATTCCATCATTATCTTTATAATGAATTGTTTTAGAACTATCTGATTTTGAAATAAAATAACCTGATGGAGCTTCTTCAAAACTTTTAGAAGTAAGATAAAACTTTGGTTTATTGCGATATGGTGAACCATTTGTCGGACAAAATGTTGTACAATTTCCACATTCGTTGCAAAAATCTGAAATATTAATTATTTGATATTGCTGATCAATATTGAAAATTTTATCTTGTTTAATTTCAATTTTTCCATTTACTTTTTCAGCTTTATATAACTGAATAGCAATTGGTTTGGTTACAAAAGAAAAATTTGCTCTATTTGGACAAACTGTAACACATACATTGCACAATTCATCACAATAAAGGCAGCGTGAAGCTTCCTTTACAGCAGCATTAACAGATAATGAATGTACTGCAACTTCAAAACTTTTTTTAGTTCCGTTTATCTCATCTGTTTTACAACTAATAATACGTTTTGCTCTTTTTAAGGTTAAATCTGTAAAATTCAGATTTTTAAATGTTGTTAATTTATGAATATATTTTTGTTTTGATGCTCTATTTATAATATTTTCTGCTGTAAATCTTCCATCGGCAACAGCTTTAATTATATTTGAAGCACCTCTATACGCATCACCACCTATAAATACATTTTTAATAGCTGTTTCGTAAGTTTTTTTGTCAGATTTCAATAGGTTAACGTCAACAAAATCAATGTCTAAATCCTGTCCTAAAGCGGGAATAATTGTATCAAAATTTAATGTAAATTCTGAACCCTGAATCTTAATTGGTTTAGCTCTTCCCGATTCATCTTTTTCAGATAATTCCATTTTTGAACATATAAGTCCTTTTACATGTCCGTTTTCTGAAATTACTTTTTCTGGTGCAGTTAATTCTAGTATTTCAATTCCTTCGTCAATAACAGCTTTAATTTCTTCAATATCCGCAGGCATTTCGTTTTTTGTACGACGATAAATTATAGTAATTTTTCCGTTTGCACCTGCTACCCTAAATGCAGTACGAGCAACATCCATAGCAGTGTTTCCACCACCTACAATTGCAATATTTTTTCCGATTATTGGTGTATTGCAATTTTTAATATCTGATAAAAATTTCAATGGGTCTAAAACTCCAATTGCTTCGCTTCCTTCGATTCCGAAAGGCTTTGCTTTTTGTGCACCTGCTGCAATATATAAAAAATTATTAGATGAGCGTAATTTTTCAAATTTTGAAGAACTAATCTTTGAGTTATAATGAATCTTAACTCCCAGTTTTTCAATTCTTTTAATGTCAAATTCCAATGCTTCTTTTGAAAGTCTGAATAATGGAATAGCATCAGCTGCCATTCCTCCTGCAAATGCTTTAGTTTCAAAAACATTTACTTCAAAACCAGCTAACGATAGAAAATATGCACAAGATAAACCAGATGGTCCTGCTCCGATTATGGAAACTTTAAAACCATTTTTACTATTTGGAATTAGTTCAATTTCATTTTTAGAACTTTCTGTTACAAATCTTTTTATCCCTCTGATTAATAAATTATTATCGTAGTTTACTCTCGTACATTTTGTTTGACATAAATGGTCGCAAACCAATCCTAATACTGATGGAAAAGGATTTGTTCTTAATATTACTTTATAAGCATTTTCAATATTATTGTTAGCAACCCAATACATATATTCTGGAATATCCTGATGTGTAGGACAAGTATCTACGCAAGGTGCTTTTATACAGTCAAATACATTTAAATTTCGACTAGTTTTAATATTGGGTTTCAGAAATAGAGGTTCTTTGTATGCTTCATTATTTACTACATTTTCGGAGTAAGATTTTAAATTGCTTAATGCAGCTTGTTTTATATCATTATTTTTTCCGTTACGTTTTAAAATAAACTCCTCATTACTTTTTGCTCCAGAAATATTAAAATCAGTTGTAAGTTCTTCAATATATTGTGTTAATCGTCCATAACCTCCCGGTTTTAATAAATCGCTTGAAACAGTAACTGGTTTTAATCCACAAGCAATAACATCAGAAATATTAAAACAATCGGCTCCTGCTGAGAACGATATATCTAATTCGCCGTTAAATTCGTTTTGAAGTTTTGCAGCAACATTTATTGAAATTGGATGTAATGCTCTACCGCTCATATACATCATTTTTTCGTTTGGTGGGAATACATCTTTTTTATTCTCTACTTCAAGGGTATTTGTGAGTTTTAACCCAAAAAAAACATCAGCATCTTTTGCTTTCTTTTGTAACGATTTAATAATCTTTATAGAATCGTTGTATTTAAGGTCGTGTTCAAATGCAATATCCGGAACTTTAATTTTATATTCTAAATCATGATTCAGAATTTTTCTTAATTTTTCGGCACCCAATAAAGTTGGATTTAATTTAACTGTTGTGTGTAATTTCTTTTCAGTAATCAGGTAATCTGCAATTTTTTCTATTTCATCGGGCGGGCAGCCATGCATTGTTGATAGAGTGATATTATCTGAAATACAATCGGGTATGTCAATTTTCTCTATTTCTGGATACAAAGGTTTTAATAAGTTTATTTTTTCAAGTTTTTCGGCTTTGCAATTTTTCATTTTATCGAAAAACCATTGAACATTTTCTTTTAAAATTCCTTCAAGATTATATCCAACACTCATATTGAAAATAGTTCCCAACTCACCTTTCCAACCAAATTTATGACGTAAAATGTGAATCATTATCCACGCATTCAGATATTCGTCAAACGATTCGTGAATTTTTAATTCCTGCGACCATTCGCAGTTATATCCTTCGTCCTGCATATCTATACAAGGCTTAGAAACTTCAAGTTCGTCGAGGGTTTGAATGGTTTTAAGTTCGATATATCTTGCACCACAAAGCCATGCTGTGATTATATTCTGAGCCATTTGAGTTTGCGGACCTGCTGCAACACCAATTGGAGTTTCGAGTAATTTCCCAAACCTTTTAAATCGAAATGGATGATTATTTTCTGGTTTAAAAAATAATTCTTTTGGAATACCGAAAATTACATCTTTAGAAACAAAAGTCAAATGAAATAATCGTTGTAAGGAAATAGTTGAAAATTTATCAGTATTCATAGGTATATATTGCTATAATGTTAAATTTAAGGAAATTTTTTATAGATGTCTTTTCTATGTTCAAAAATAGTTAGTTCAATAGTATTCTCTTTTAAAAAAAAACCTAATCTAAAGTCACCAATTTTAATGCGATATGCATTTGTTGAGCCTTTTAACTTTTTTATATTTAAAACTTTATCTATTGAGTCAGCATTTTTTAAAGATTCAATAACCTCTAAAATTCTTTGTGCAAGTTTTTTATCATTTATTTTTTTTAAGTCTTTATTAAAAGATTTTTTAGATAATACTAACACTATATTTACTTTTAAATATTTTTTAAAATTTGTTCCGAGCTTTCAATTTGCAAATTATCCTCATTTTCACGTTCATACATAAGAGTAAGTAAAGCGTTATCTTCTTTTTCTTCTTCAGTTAATACTCGCGATTTGTAACGAAATTCTTTTAATAGGGACAAAAAAAATTGTTCTTTTTTATTTGGAATATTCACGATTACTGTTTTCATTGTTCTTTCATTTAAAAAATCATATTCAAAAGTAATCATATTTTAAGTCAAAACAAAAAAAGAACTATGCCAATAAATATGTTTCTTTGTTTAAAAGTTTTACTTTCGTATTTAGAAAAAATATCAATTTTGCCATTTGATTATAAATATTCGGTTGTTATACTAGCTGCGGGTACTTCGTCTCGATTTGGAAAGAATAAGGCTTTTTTGAAATATAATTCCGAACATACTTTTTTAGAAAAAATCGTTTCAACCTATTACAATTCAGGGATTAAAGATGGCTATTTAGTTGTTAATAATGAAACATTTAATGATTTAAAAAATTATAAATTTCAAAATTTCAAAATCATTATAAATTCTGAACCACAAAATGGTCGTTTGTATTCGTTAAAACTTGCAGTTGAAAAAATGGATAATTACAATTATTGCTTTATTCAAAACATTGATAATCCATTTGTTAATCCCGATTTAATTCAAAAATTAATAACTAATTGTGAGAATTGCGATTATATTGTTCCAACATTTGATGGAAAAAACGGACATCCGGCATTAATAAGTTCTAAAGTATTAAAACTAATTTCAAAATCAGATTATTCTTTTGGTATAAAAGAAGTTCTGAAACAATTTGCTAAAAAAAATGTTATTGTAAACGATAAGTCCGTTTTATACAACATTAATACTATTGAAGAATATAAATCAATTTTTAAATTTGTAGAATAAAGTACCAGTAAATGCATAAAACAAAAAAACAAATCAATTCGATTTTAAGAAAAATTATTATTTTTTCTTTATTTTTCATAAGCACAATCATTGTACTTATTTTGTATCCCAAAGAAGGTAAATTCAAATATGAATTTCATAAAGGAAAACCATGGCTACACGAAAATTTAATTTCACCGTTTGACTTTGCTATACTAAAATTACCTCAAGAACTTGAAGACGAAAAAGATAGTATAAACAATAATTTTAAACTATTTTATAAAATTGATAATCAAATTTATATTAAACAACTTAATCAATTTGAAAAAGATTTTAACATAAAATGGGAAGAGCATTTAAGTAAATATTATAGTACAAATTTTATTAATACTGGAATTTTATCTAATTCAAAACTTATTAACAGAAAGAAGGAATATTATACATTTTGTTATAATTTATTAGACCACATTTTTTCTAAAGGAATTATGGATGATGCTTTTTTATTAAACACTGGTAATTCCGAAGATTTAATGCTGATAAGAAACAATAATATTGCAGAAAGTGTCGAAATAAATGATGTTTTCACAATAAATTCAGCTTTTAGTTATATTACAGTAAATCTTACAAAATCAACTGACACATTAACTTACACAAAAAAAATTGAAACAGACTTTTATGCAAGTATCGACTTAAATAAATATATAATAACTAATGTATTTTACGACGAAG
>Ga0154360_1275_pt1 | contig 12862 bp, 10 predicted proteins | sample RifGroA2_FD_115888 | JGI IMG/M metagenome (GOLD analysis project Ga0154360, IMG submission 115888) | Bacteroidetes bacterium GWA2_30_7 | reverse complement strand
TAGTCATTTGAAGCGAATTAATATATAAATCATATTGTATTTGTAATTCACCGGTTCCGTTCATTGTAATATTATTAATTGGATTTGATGGAGCATTATTGTAAGAAATTAATTGATTTCCGGTTCCGCTAAAAATTAAACCTCCGGTTGTAAAAATTAATCCTTGATTATTAGAAATAATACTTCCGGTGGCTTCTAAGTCAAATGCCCCAATGTTTAATGTACCATCTACAGTTAAATTATTAACCAAAACATTTGCACCATCTACAATAACATCATGTGCCGTTGCAATTGTAACACTACTTCCTGAAATTGGTACACAATTACAATCCCAGGTTGTTGGGGAAGTCCAATTTCCACTTTGTACTGAAATTTGAGCTTTTGAAAATATTGGAATAATTAATATTATTACAAGTAGCAATCTAATTTTTGAGTTTTTCATATTGTTTGATTTTTGATAAATGCAATAACTAATAAAAATATAAATATACAATTTTATAGTCTTATTCCAATAACTAATATATCATCAACTTGTTCGGTTTTTCCCATCCAACTTTCTATTGTATTTTTCAGAATTTTATGTTGCTCACTCATAGGCATTTCATTTATTTCGATAAATAAATTTTTAAATCTTTTATACATAAATTTTTTATCCTTTTCGCCGCCAAACTGGTCGGGGTAACCATCAGAAAACATATAAAGCATAGATTTAGAAGGTAGAAACATTTCGGTTGAAATAAAACCTTTTTCTTCTCCCATATAAATTCCAATAGGCATTTTATCGGGTTTTAACTCTATCAGACCACTGTTCACATTTTGCAGTTCTATTGCCGATTGCCGACTACGAACTATATATACCGAATTATTTGCACCTGAATATTGAATATATTTATTATTGACATCAATAATACATAGTGAAATATCCATACCATCTTTTGCTTCACCTTCTTTACCGGTTTGATGTAATGAAATTATAATATTTGCTTTTAATTGATTTAAAATTTCAGATGACATGTTTTTATTATTTTGAACAAACGATATACTACTTGTTATTTCGTTTAATAATGTGATTCCAAGCATACTCATAAATGCACCCGGAACCCCATGTCCTGTACAATCGGCAACTGCAATTGCAATATAGGTTTCTTTTTTTGTTATCCAATAAAAATCTCCGCTAACAATATCACGGGGTTTATTTAAAATAAAATGCTCTGGTAATAAAGATGATACTAATTCATCAGGAGGAAAAATTGCATTCTGAATTCTTCGAGCATAAACAATACTGTCGGTAATTTTTTGCTTTTGTTCATTTATTTGAATCATTGCTTTATGCAATTCGATTTGTTGTCGACTCGACTGTTTAAATGCTTTTACAAGTTCTTTTTGCTGAATTTTAATTTCTTCCTCTGCTTCTTTAATTTTCGTAACATCCGAATCAATAGCAATTAATCTATGTAATTGACTGTTGCTGGAATAAATTGGTGTAAGTGTTGTTTGAACCCACAAATTTTGTCCATTTTTTGTTTGAGTATTTATAGAATAAGTAACAGATTTTTTATTACTTATAGCTTCATTTATTACTTCACTAATCTTGGGATTCGAACTGGAAGTTTTAAGGTTTTTTCCTTTTAATTGCACAAATTCATTAAGAGTGTAACCATAAAGACGATTGAAACCATCGTTAACCCATTCAATATTCCCTTCTTTATCTGTAATAACAACAGAATTGTCTGTTTCACTGGCAACTATTGAAAGTTTTTCGAGTTCTTTTGATTGAATTTCAATTTCATTTTTCTGCTTTCTTAATAGAAGATGAGCTTTTTTATTTAATCTTAATTGGCGATATAATAACAACAATACCAGAAATATAAGCACTAATCCTATTGAAAAAATAAGTATTTGTGAATTTTTTCTTTTAATTTCTATTTTCTGAATTGCTTTATCTTTATTAAGAAGCTCAATTTCTTTTTCCTTTTGTGTAGTTTCGTATTGAGTTTGAAGTTCTTTTAAAATCTTATTACTGTTTTCGTTATAAATTGAATCAAACGAAAGTTTATATAATTTATAATCTACAAATGCCTGTTTGAAATCGCCCATTGACGAATCAATTTCTGCAAACGAAAGATATGTTTTCATTATTGTTTCTTTAAGTTTTAACGAATCGGCAATTATAAAACCCTTTTTCAGAATATCCATAGCTTTCTGATAATTACCTTGTAACTTATAAATGTTAGCAATTGAATTGTATGAATCGGCAATTCCCGACATGTTTCCAATTTCGAGTTTAATTTGCAATGCTCTATTGTAGTATTCAAGGGCTTTTTCGAAGTCTTCCGATTTAAGATAAATATCACCAATACTTGTTATTGAGGATGCAATTCCAGGTTTATTTTTAATTTCTTCTGATAATTTCAACGATGCATTAAAATTTTCTAGTGCTTTTGCAATGTTATTTTGTGCTATATATATGTTTCCTAAGCTATTAAGACCTGCTGCAATTCCTGCTTTATTATCAAGTTCTTTAAATGTATTAATTGCCTTGTTATATTCATTTTCAGCTTTATTAAAATCAGAAAATTTTCGGTAAACATGACCAATATTCAGAAGCATATTTGCAATTTTTTGTTTATCACCAATCTGTTCTATCACTGTTAATGCTTTTTGAAAATTTTCAAGCGTTTTGTCAAATTTTCCCCAAAACCAATATACCTGTCCAATAGTGTTATACGCACTTGCAACATTATCTTTATCGCCTATTTCTTCATAAACTTTAATTGCATTTTCTGAAAACTCAATTGCTTTTTTATAATTGCTCAGATTTTTATAAATAATTCCAATATTTGTATAAGCATAAGCAATATTTTTTTTATCATTTATTTCTTTCGATATAGTTATTGATAATGTATATTCTTCGATAGCATTGTCGTATTCACAGAAATTCAAATATGCAAGTCCCAAATTGTTATGAGCCGATATTGCAATTTCTTTTAGCTTAAATTTATTACAAATTTCGAGTGATTTTTTTAAATACTCAATTGCAAGTTCTTTTTTTGCTTTAGTCCTATAATAATTTCCAAAGTTAATAACAGCTTTAGACTCTTCTTTTATGTTGCGAAATTTCTTTGATAATTCTATTGCAAAACCTGCGTACTCATAAGATTTCTCAGGTTGATTTTTAAGATATAATTCAGAAAGACGATTTAGTATTTCAGGTTTCGATACCTCTTTTGAACTTAATAATACAACTTCGAGGCTATCTGTTTCAGAAGCATTTGAATAACTGCATATTATCGAAAATACAACAATATATAATAGAAATAGAAGTCGCATTTATGAATATTTGTTTTACAATATTATAATTTTTATTAATAATTCGATTAATATTTTTTAACTTTGCTTTAAGAGTAAAACCGAAAATTCAAAAAAACTGACACTAGTTTTTACGAAAAATTAGAGTCAATGAGTGAAATTATTGTCAAAGATTAAACAACTTAACACTAAATATAAAATTTATGAAATACATAATTAAAACTAAGTTTATTGTTTTGCTAACTTTAAGTTTTTTACTTTTTTATAGTTGCAAAAAAAAATCAGAAAAAGAAAATAATGAAGCTCCATCATTATCAACATTAACTGTAACTAATATTACAAAAAATTCTGCTGAAAGTGGTGGCACAATTACTTCTGAGGGTGGGTCTTCATTATTTACAAAAGGAGTTTGCTGGAGCACCAATCAAAATCCAACAACATCTGATAATCATACAGATGAAGGCTCTGGAACAAGTAATTTCACAAGTTCAATTACAGCTCTAAATGCTGTTACATTGTATTATGTTAGAGCTTATGCCAGCAACGAATTTGGCACATCTTACGGGAATCAGGTTTCTTTTACAACCAAAGATGAGAGTTCGGGTAATATAATTGATGGCGATGGAAATATATATACTTCTATTACAATTGGAACACAAGAGTGGCTTTCTGAAAACTTAAAAACTACAAGTTATCTTAATGGAGATGATATTGGTACAACTCCAGTTTTTACTACCGATATTTCTGGTGAAACAAATCCAAAATATCAATGGGCTTATGATGGTGATACAAACAATGTTTCTGTTTATGGCAGATTATATACTTGGTATGCACTTAAAGACAGCCGGGGAGTATGCCCTGTAGGTTGGCATGTAGCCACAGATGCCGATTGGAATACACTAATAACATATCTTGGTGGCGATAGTATTGCCGGAGGAAAGTTAAAAGAAGCAGGAACATCACACTGGTTTTCTCCTAATACAAATGCTGATAACAGCAGTGGATTTAACGCATTACCGGCAGGTTCAAGAATGGGAGGAGATTTAGGTTATACTGGTATATGGTGGTCGGCTACTGAGCGAATTTCGACTGCTGCATGGTGGTATAAAACATTTTATAACGAAGCACGAACTAATCGCTCAAGTATGGGTAAAAGCTCAGGTTTATCGTGTAGATGTGTAAAGGATTAGGTTTATTGCTCTTGACAATTTAAATATGGCGAAGCGGATGCTTCGCCAAACGGGTTACTTTGTATTAAGCTATGGATACTGGGCTTTAAATATATCAGAAAGAATATTAATTACACAATTTTTCATTTTCGGAAAAAACAAATTGTCCATCAACATTGACAAATTCTTTACAACGAATTTTCCTTTCATTACAATCCATCTTGCTTATTACATTAATATCGCTTATTTTGAGTAATCCACTCAATTATTTCCAATTTTGCTAATTGTATGTCCATAAACTTTCTGTTTTATTATTGGTTTTATACAAAGTTAATTATAATTGTTTCGGAATTATTAATTAATTGGTTATGATAAAAAACAAACTATTATCTTTGATAAATTTTAATAGTCAAAGATATGAATTTAATCGAAAAAGTAAAAAAAACAAGATTATGGATTTTTCTTTTATGGTCGGCTCAATTGTGGGCTATATTAAAATTATTCAATGAAATATTTCAAATAATTACAGATAACAATATGGAAAATTATAAAACAATTTCAGAGGTAGTATCTCAATTTGATTGGTTTAATTTTATTACACAAACAATTATAGTAATAATTTTATATTTAATGCTAAAAAAGTATGATATAATAAAAAAAGAAACCAATGAGAAAATGATAATATTTTCAATAATAATGTATCAAAAAAGCAAAGATATAATGATGCCTATTTTAAAAGACGACAAAGCGTTTATTGATAATATTATTTCTGAATATTATAAAAGTAGAAATATTGTACAAAATAATTTTAAGGATAAAAGCCTTAATGAGATTGATAAATTAATGATTGAATATTATCCAAATGAAGTTAGAAAGATAATAATTAAATAAGTACAAAAAGGTGAATCAAATTTTAAAACCTCAACTATTATACCCTGACACAATGACAAAAATAGAAAACACTGTATTTAAAGGGATAAGTGCGATAAAAATTATAACTGTAAAAGAAATATTATCAGGTGAACGATTAGAAATACCATCTTATAAGGTTGTAAAAAGTGCCGAACTTAAAAAAGATAACACACCGCAAATTAAACTTGAATTATGATACTATGTATGCCTAAAAACACAATTAACCAATTAACCGATAATTCCGAATTGTTTTTAATTTCAATTTTCATTCATTAATCTAGTTTAGTGAATATTTCAAAATAACTTCACCTTAAATTAATGGTGATTTCGAGAACTTCAATCACCGGTGGCTGAGGTTCTCGAAGCCACAGGATTCTAATAATATGCTTAATTAATCAGAAATCAGGGGAAGTTATTTTGAAAATCATACAGTGTTTTATAATCATGGAAAAGATTTCTATATCAGTAAACGACGAAACAGATTCTGTTAGAACTGTAACGCGGTTTTAAACCGCTAAGTAGAGCTTTACTGCTCCTTAATATGACTTAAATAATATTCTTCGCTAATATTCTGACTTGGTAATGGCGGTTTTTCAACAAAATAGAATATTCCACCCCAGTTGTGAATTACTTTTGTGTAAATAGTAAAGTTTCCATTGTCGTTATAAATAACTTTATATTTCTTTTTATTTGAGTCTTCAATAACTTCTTCGGTTCTATATTTTGGATATTTTGCAGAAAGTTCTTTTATGACTTCTTTTGCATTAGGGCTATCAACTTTCGATTCTTTTATTTTAGGCTTTTCTTCTGGTTTGCTGGTAGTTGTTTTATTTTCTGGTTTTTCTTCGGTTTGTACTTCTGCTGTTGCATTTTCAACTGGTTTCTCCGTAATTTTTGACTCAACTATTGGTTCAATCTTTACTTCTTCAATCGGTTCTGTTTTTTCTGCAATAATTTCTTTGCTTATGGGCTTAACTTCTTCTGTTTTTATTGGAACAGCTTGTGTCGTTTCAGTTTTGACTTCTTCAACAGGTTCTGTTTTTATTGTTGCGTTTTTTTCAGATTCAATTCGATTTTTTTCAATAAATAAAGCAACTTCATCAACTTTCGGTTTTTCAATTAATTGTCGAGCTTCAAATACTTGCTGATTCAAAATTTTATCAAATTCAGCTTCGTTTTGACTTAATTCAACTTCCGAAATTAATGCAATTGCCTCGTCTTTAGAACCAACAATTTTATTATTAATAAATAATGTATAAACATCTTCGATTCTGAATCGTGCAAAGCTCTCAGAAGGGTTAAGTTTTAATGCTTTACGATACCAAACAACAGCTTCGGCATATTTTTTTTCTTTATACAATTCGTTTGCTTTTGTAAGTATTTTCTTTTGGTCATCTACAATTTTGGGAGATTCAGAAGTCAACTTATAAACGTCAGGGTTAGAAAAGTCAACACTATCAATGTTTTGTGCAAATGTTAATGCCCTTAATCCTAAAAATATTATTATAAGTAAGAATCGCATAATCAGTTAATTTATATTACAAAATTACAACTTTTATTTCATAACAATTTAACAATTTAACAATTTATCAATTTAATAATATGATTTGTTCAGAAAAATACTAATTTAGTTATCCAATTTTTACAATACAAATTTCTGTATAACTATATGAAAAAAAACAAACTAAGTCTTTTAATTAATTCGTTAAAAAAGTTTTTCGACGATGGAATATGGCATGTCAACGAAAATAACTTAAACCGCCCTAATCGTTTCTTTTTAAAGCAACTTAAAACCATTCTCATAGCATTAAAAGGTTTTAACGAAGATAAATGTATAATTAGAGCATCGGCACTTACATATTTCACTCTATTATCAATAGTTCCGGTAGCTGCCTTGATTTTTGGAATTGCTAAAGGCTTTGGAATTCAGCAAAAAATTGAAGAAATATTGATGGAAAAGTTTGCAAGTCATCAAGAAGTACTTGATTATGTGCTTCAATTTGCAAATAAAATGTTAGATAATACACAAGGAGGGTTAGTTGCCGGAATTGGTATTGTTATGTTACTTTGGTCGGTTATGAAATTGCTTAATAATGTTGAAGCATCGTTTAATGATATTTGGGAAATTAAAGCTGCAAGGTCTTTTGTAAGAAAATTCAGCGATTATTTCTCATTAATGTTTTTTGCTCCGATTTTAATGATTCTTTCGAGCAGTATGACAGTTTTTATAACTACTCAAATTGCAAATTTAATTGAAACTTTTTCGACATTAGGTTTTTTAAGCCCCGTTATTTTCTTTTTCTTTAAAATGATTCCTTATGTAGTTATTTGGCTTGTATTAACTTTAGTTTACATGGTAATGCCAAATACAAAAGTTAATTTTAAGTCGGCATTAGTTGCAGGAATTATTGCAGGTACGTTATTTCAATTTACACAATGGGGATATATAAAATTTCAAATAGGAGTATCATCTTACAATGGAGTTTATGGAAGTTTTGCTGCATTACCACTTTTCTTAATTTGGATTCAATTAAGCTGGTTGATAGTATTGTTTGGTGCTGAAATTTCGTTTGCAAATCAGAATGTTCATAAATACGAATACGAAGCAGAAATTTTACAAATAAGTAATAATTTCAGGCGAAAAATTTCAATATTAATCAGTCATTTTGTAATATCAAATTTTGCCAAAGGAAATAAGGCATATACAGCCGATGAAATCTCAAAAATATTATCAATTCCAATTCGTGTCGTACGACAAATAATTTTCGATTTGGTTGAAAGCGGAATATTCTCAGAAGTTAGAACCTCTGACGAAAAAGTTTTTGCATACCAACCTGCATTAGATATAAACTTAGTTACCATAAATAAAGTTATTGAGTTAACTGATAATAAGGGCAAAGAAGATTTTCAACTTCCCGAAAACGTTGACTTTAAAAAGATTGAACTTGTATTAAGCCAATTTAACAATTTGCTTGAAAAATCAGCTCAAAATATTTTAGTAAAAGATTTGAATATTAATAATATAAACTAGATACAAATAATGTTAGTAGCATTTTTAAGAAGTATAAATGTTGGTGGAAGAAACATCATAAAAATGAAAGAACTTTCTGCTGAACTTTTAAAATTTGGTTTTTCTGATGTTCAAACTTATATTCAAAGTGGGAACATTGTTTTTAATTATTCAGATAACGATACTAATAAAATTTCTTCTTCTATTGAGAAACTAATAAGTAAAAAATTCAATTTAAAAATATCAGTCGTTGTTTTTGAATTTGATGAGTTAATACAAATAATAGAAAATTGCCCATTTAAAGGAGATGAAAACAAGTACATATTTGTTACATTATTTAAATCGAAAATAGTAGTAAATGAGGTTTTTAATGAAATTTTAAATGAATTTGGTGATTGCTTCGTGTTTAAAAATAATGTGTTTTATATTAGATGTTTTAATGGTTACTCGAATACAAAATTTAATAATTCATTTTTCGAGAAAAAGTATAAAATTACAGCTACAACTCGAAATATAGAAACATTGATAAAAGTTGGAGAAATTGGAAGATAGAAGTTAGAAAATAGATAAACCTCAAACTACAAACCTCAAACCTCAAACAATCTTAATATGAGCGAACAAGTTTTATTCGATAGCAAAATACTAATAGAATTAGTAACAGTCAAAATGCCTTTTGGCAAATATAAAGACAGATTAATTTGCGATTTACCCGAATATTATTTAGTTTGGTTTAAGCAAAAAGGTTTCCCTCAAGGAAAGTTAGGAATATTATTAGCAACAATTTACGAAATAAAATTAAATGGATTAGAGTATTTATTAAATCCCTTAAAAAAGAATTAACTTAGCTCGGCTGAGGCTCTGCCTCAGTCGAATTTATGAATACAGGCTCTGCCTGTAAAGATATAAACAACTGAGGAAGAGCCTCAGTTTAACAATAAAAAAATGAAAGAACTTACAAAATTATCAAATATTGGAAAAACTCTTGCCCAAAAGCTTTTAATGATAGGAGTAACCAACGAAATGCAATTAAAAGAAATGGGAAGCGAAAATGCCATTATAAAAATTTCAACTATCGAAAACAATGGAGTTTGCATTAATATGCTTTACGCACTCGAAGGTGCAATTCAGGGAATCAGATGGCACAATTTAGATAATTACAGAAAACAGGAGTTGAAAGAGTTTTTCCGACAATTAACAAAATAAAAATACTGAATAAAATGCTTCAAATTAGAAAATCTATAGCTTCAGATGCCGACTATATTTGGGAAATTCTGAAAGCAATAATAAGTAGTGGTGATTCATTTGCCTATTCCCCTTCTTCATCTAAGGATGAAATGTTAAGTTATTGGTTGTCGGAAAATAAAAATACTTATACCGCATTGCTTGAAAATAAAGTAGTTGGAACATTTTTTATTCAAGACAATCAACCCGGATTAGGTTCGCATATTGCCAATGCCGCTTATGCAACTTCGCCAAAAGTTTATGGAAAAGGAATTGGTAAGCAAATGGGACTTTTTTCGTTAGATGAGGCTCGAAAATTAGGTTATAAAGCTATTCAGTTTAATATAGTTGTAAAAACAAATTTAAGAGCAGTTAAACTATGGCAGGATATAGGTTTTAGCATTATCGGCGAAATTCCCGAAGCATTTCAACACAAAACTTTAGGCATGGTGAATGCTTATGTGATGTATCAGAAATTGTGAAATTCATTTCAACAAATTATTAATAACCGTAACACAAAGTCAGTTAAATTTATATTTTTACATATATTAAATTATTGAATATTATTTTTAAAACATATTGAATATGAAAAAGTTAATAAAAATTTTAGTTTGGTTTTTTGTAGTTATAATTTTATTAGTAGGATTTATAATCTCAGTTCCTTTTATTTTTAAAGACAAAGTCAGAGATATTGCAGTTGAACAAATTAATAAAAATGTTAATGCAAAAGTTGAATTTCAGTCTTATGACCTTACTGTTTTCAGCTCGTTTCCCGATTTAAAGTTTGAGCTTAATAAGCTTACCACCGTTGGGCTTGATACTTTTGTCAACGATACACTAATTAAACTCGAATCGCTTCAATTGAGCATAGATATTATGTCGGTTTTTGGCGACGAAATCAAAATCAATGGAATTTCGTTAATCAAACCAAATATCAATGCAAAAGTATTAGCCGATGGCAAAGCAAACTGGGATATAGCCAAAGAATCAGACGAGGCAGCCGACACAACCACATCCACAGAAGAAACTAAATTCAAATTATCATTAAAAACATTTGAAATAGTTTCGGCAAATATCTTTTACGAAGACAAAACAATGGATTTAAGCTCTAAAATTCATAATTTGAACTTCTCATTATCGGGCGATTTCACACAAGATGTTACAGATATTAAGACTGTTACAAATATTGATTCTATAGATGTAATTTCTACAGGCATTAAATATTTAAACAAAACAAAAATCGAAATCATAGCCGACCTCGAAGCCAATCTGAAAGAATCGAAGTACACTTTCACAAACAACAGTTTTAAATTTAATGAACTTGAACTTGGCTTAGATGGCTTTGTATCAATGCCAACCGACGATATAAGCATGGATTTAAAATTTGATGCAAAGAAAACAGAGTTTAAAAATATTTTATCGTTAATTCCTGCTGTTTACATGACAGATTTTCAGACAATAAAAACTTCAGGAACACTTGCATTAAATGGCTTTGCAAAAGGAATTTACAATGATAATTCGTTACCTGCTTTCGGAGTAAAATTGCAAATTGGCAATGCAATGTTTAAATACCCCGACTTGCCGGGTTCTGCCGAAAATATTAATATTAATATAGATGTAAATAATCCAGATGGAGTTACCGACCATACAGTTGTGGATATTAAGAAGTTTCATGTCGAATTTGCTACAAACCCGATTGACATCAGCATGTTAATTTCTACACCAGTTAGCGACCCAAATATTAAAGGAAAAATAGCAGGGAAAATTGACTTTTCAACCTTAAAAAATATTGTCCCACTCGAAGATATGACAATGGAAGGACAAATAATTGCAGATATTACATTGAACGGAAAAATGTCGTCGATTGAACAAGAAAAATACGAAGAATTTCAGGCAGAAGGCAGCATGAATCTTATTAACTTTAAGTATAATAGCAAAGATTTCCCACAAGGAGTTTTGATTTCAGAAGCTTTATTAAATTTTACACCACAGTTTCTTGAACTTAAATCGTTTAATTCGATAATTGGTAAGAGTGATATGAGTTTGTCGGGAAAAATCGAAAACTATTTAGCATACACATTTAAAGACGAATTGCTTAAAGGAAATTTTCTGTTTAATTCAAACTTCCTGAATGTAAACGAATTTATGTCTGAAGATGATGCTGCAACCGAAACAACTACTACAGAAGAAGAACCGTTATCTGTTATTGAAGTTCCAAAAAATATTGACTTCACTTTGGAATCAAAAATTACTAAAATGTTGTACGATAAGTTAGACATTAATAATACAGCAGGTTTAATTGTAATTAAAGACGGAATTGTAAATTTATCGGGATTAACAATGAATTTGCTTGATGGACAAATGAATTTAAGCGGAAAATACGACACAAAAGATATTAGCAAGCCAAATATTGATTTTAATATCAAAATGACAGGTTTTGATATTAATAAAACCTACACTGCATTTAATACAATTCAGAAGTTAGCACCAGTAGGAGAGCATTGTGTAGGAATTTTTAGTGCCGAATTTACACTAAGTTCGTTGCTTGATAAAGAAATGTCGCCTGTAATGAATTCAATGCAAAGTGCAGGAAGTTTTTCTACAAAAAATATTGTTATATCTAACTCAAAAATGTTTACAAAACTTGCCGAACAATTAAAAGCAGACCAATTTAAAAAACTGGCTTTAAACGATATAAATTTGAAATTTACTATTAAAGATGGCAAAATTTCGATTGAGCCGTTTGTAACAAAATTTGGAAAGAACGAAGCAAATATCGGCGGATTTATGGATTTAAGTCAAAATCTTGATTTCAAAATGAAATTAAAAATTCCACGAAGCGAATTAGGTGGAGCAGCAAATCAAGTAGTCGATAATTTGTTTAGTCAGGCAAGTAAATCGGGTGTTAACATTAAGCCTTCCGAAACAATTAATATAAATGCAATAATTGGTGGAACAGCAACAAGTCCAACCGTTTCGCTTGATTTAAAAGACCAAGCAAGCAATGCTGTTGACGATTTAAAAGACAAAGCAAAAGCCGAATTAGATAAACAAAAAGCCGAACTTGAGCGAAAAGCAAAAGAAGAAGCCGAAAAGCTTAAAAATAAAGCAAATGCCGAAGCTCAAAAAATGAAAGCCGAAACCGAAGCAAAAGCAAAAGCAGAAGCCGACAGATTAAAAAAAGAAGCCGAAGCCGCCGCCGCCAAAGCTAAAAAAGCTGCCGAAGACAAAGCCAAAGAAG
>Ga0154360_1012_pt1 | contig 13006 bp, 14 predicted proteins | sample RifGroA2_FD_115888 | JGI IMG/M metagenome (GOLD analysis project Ga0154360, IMG submission 115888) | Bacteroidetes bacterium GWA2_30_7 | reverse complement strand
TATTGCTAAAGATTACGATATTGTAGTTCCTGTTTCAGCAAAAAATAAATACGAAACTTTATTTGCAGTGTATAATAAGCGAATTACCGGCATTGTAGAAGATACGATTAAAAGCAATAAATCGAGAATTATCGAAATATTCGATAAGTTGAATGTTCACTTTATTAAATTTAAGAATAGGGACTGGTATTATAACTTAAATACTAAACAAAATTATTACTCGTTTCTGCAAAAGGAAACTATTAAAAATGGATGAAAAACAAGAAGAGCTATACCAAATAATCAATAAAAATTTTTAGGGTGTCGCAACGCTGAAAACAGGAGTTATTTATTTACTCCTTTTTACAGAACAATATTCAAGTTAAAAAAAACATTTAATCTTTAAAAGGAAGCAGAATAGGTTCTTCATCTTCTTCGTCGAGTAATTGAACCTGTGTTTCATTATTCAAAATCATTGTTGGAGTTCCTTTATAATTTTCAATTCGACCTGTAAAGCAAACTCTTTTTCCCTTGAGGTCTTCTTCGGGTTTATAACTAAAATTTAATCGTTCTGTTTTCCAGATATTTGCAGAAAAAACCTGATTCGGAAACTGTTGGTCAAGATTAATAAATGTTGCTCCTGATTTAGCACTAAATTTTGTTGAAACCACAGTTCCACAAACTATTGCATCTTGACCAATTTTACTTTTTGCCTGAATTGTATTAATTGCATCATTAGGTAATGATAATGAATCTAATGGCAAAACATCATTTTTTTCCTTTTCTGAAAGCCATTCTTTTATGTTTTTTTCTGATTCTACCTTATTTTCAATCTCATCATCCAAATTTGGAAAAAAATCTATTCCGGTTAATGTTTCTACGCTATCAATTGTAACTGCATAATTGTTAACAGGATACTGGCAATATTTGTTCGGCATTAAGTATGCAATTCCCTTTTTTTCATCACCCTCATTATCAAGTACAACTTTGAAATATAATTTTGGAACACTTACTTTGTTTTTGCCAATTTTTTCGAGATTATCTGTTAACACACCACCTGTTACAACATAAACCTGTTCGTTATAATTTGTTACATATTGTCGAATTTTGCCTTCCAATTCTGCCCATCTTTCGCGGTTTAATTCAGCTTTCTGCGGCGACATGTTTGAATAGTAATACGATTCGCTTAATGCTTTTTTCGACCATCTAAAATCGGCTGAAGGTGCAAGATGACCTCTGTCGTAACCGCTATTCCAATAATCGTCTTTTGTCGCACTACCTCTGTTTTTTACTAATGTATCTATTCTGAAATCGTTTGTACGCCCGGTTTTACCATCAATAATATCGGGAGTAATAATATGTGAAACCCATTTTGCCTGCATATGCTCATCATCATAAAATAAAGCCATGGCAGAATGATATATTACAAAATCGCCTTCTTTAAGAGCCGGTAAGCCTGAATTTCTTATATCTTCCCTAACTTTTTGTAGCTTTAAGTCTTCTATATCATCAAGTAATTTTTCTTGTTTGTCTTTTAAAGAATTTATTTCGACTTGCTTTTCGTTAATTTGCTTTAAAATAATATTTTCCTGAGAATAAATGTTCTCTACGCAAATAAGAAATGTAATTATTAAAAATATCTTCATATGATTAATTTTCAAAATTTTATAGAATCCTGAAATTTAAAAGGCACTGGCTCAACTATAAAGCCTTTTTGTCGTAGCAATTCTATAACTCCTTTTGGTCCGCCCAAATGAGCAGCTCCAATTGCATTAAAGGTAGTTTGTTTTTTCGAAAACTTTGCAATTTGTTGAGCCATTCTTACATTTCGATTAATTAAAAAAGCGTCATTAAAATTTGCCGGCATTGTAGAATCGTTTGAAAGCTTTAACATTTGATCAAGATTTTCAGATAGATATGCTTCAAGCAATTTGTCGAAACTGTCTTCTTCTTTAACCGTATCTTTTGCACTTTCTAACAACATTCTAACTTGTTCTTGTAATGAAATTTGGTCAACAGCAGCCATTTGTTCTTCAAATTTTTCAATTCCCAAAGTTTTTTTATTTGCTTTATGTGCTAAATCCAAAAAATACATATCAAGTGGAAGCTCTTTATCTTTGCTCATTCCGGCTTGCATAACCTGCGACATAATAAAAAATGGCTTTGTTTTATTAAATAAAAACAACGACATTCCTGTTTTTTCTTTTATAAATTGAGCCAAAAAATCGTAATCTTCTTTTGACATTAGTTTGTCGAGTGTTATGTCCTTCATCAACATTGCGTTTTGAATAGATTCTTTGTCTAATTCATCAAGTAAAACTTCCATTGCATAAGCTTCACATTCATTCAATTTTTCATTAACTATTGGTTCGAATGAAAAAACTCTTTTATCTTGAATGTGAATAGTACCATACAGATACGAAGGTTTTTTTAGCCCTTTTCCCGAAATTTTCCACAACAAACTTTGCGAGAAAGTTGGGATTGCTATTATAAAAAGCAAATATGTAATTATTAATTTCTTGATATTCATAAAATTATTAGTTATGTAATTTTGTAAAATTATAAAATATAAATGATTTACGTAACTAGTACCTCTAAGAAAACTTGATAAAAATATAAATGTACAATTTGCGATTTACGATTTAGGGAGGCGGTAGTTTAAGCAATCGTACAACGTAAATCTATACTGCAAACGGAATAAATTGGCGCATTTTTTAAGTCCAAAAAATTCCAAAATCAAAACCACAATTTCAAAGAAGGTTTGCTGTGCAGGTCTTGGTTCTTGAAATTTGGAACTTGGGACTGCAACTTCAAACCTCAAACATGAAACTTCAAACAATAATTTATCCCATACAAAGTATAATCTATTTTCAAATTAAAATGTTATTTTTGTAACATTAAATTAATCAATGATTTCTTTAGAGCAAATTCAAAAGCCAATTGAGCAGGAAATGGAAAAATTCGAACCATTTTTCCGTAGTACAGCAAAAAGTAAAGTTCCATTATTAGATATTATTACTAACTATATTTATCGTCGTAAAGGTAAACAAATGAGACCAATGCTGGTTTTTCTTACCGCAAAACTTAATGGTGAATTAAATAACTCTTCATTTATAGCAGCTTCACTAATCGAATTGTTACATACAGCGACATTAATTCACGATGATGTTGTAGATGAGTCAAATATGCGAAGAGGATTTTTTTCTGTTAATGCACTCTGGAAAAACAAAATAGCAGTTTTGGTTGGTGATTATTTTTTATCAAAAGGGTTATTACTTGCAATTGATAATAATGAATTTAAACTTCTAAAAATTGTTTCTGAGGCGGTTAGAGAAATGAGTGAAGGAGAATTGCTTCAAATTGAAAAAGCCCGTAAACTTGATATAAACGAAGAAATTTATTACGAAATTATCAGAAAAAAAACAGCCACACTTATTGCAGCATGTTCTGCTTGTGGTGCTTGTTCGGCTAATGTTGACGACACTGTTGTTTTACAAATGAAGCAATTTGGCGAATATTTAGGAATGGCATTTCAAATTAAAGACGACATACTAGATTATCAATCAACAGGTTTTACCGGAAAACCAAGTGGAAACGACCTTAAAGAAAAAAAAATGACCTTACCTTTAATTTATGCTTTAAATAATTCGTCGTTTTCCGAAAAACGTCATATAATGAGCATTATTAAAAATCATCATAAAAATGCAAAAAAGCTAAATGATGTAATCAAATATGTAATTGATAAAGGAGGAATTGATTATTCGGTAAAAAAAATGGAAGAATTTAAACAAAAAAGTTTAGAAATTCTAAAACAATATCCAGAAAGCGAAGTTCGTAATTCGCTCGTTAATTTTGTTGAATTTACAATTAATAGAAAAAAATAATTTGCTGAAATTTATTAGAAAAAACCTAAAATAAAAAATAACCTATTTTTTAGTTATTTCTTCCATTTGATTATCGAAGTTTAAAAAGTATTTTCCTTTTTCTAAACCAGAAATATCAACCTTAGAATTTACTCCTTTAAGAACTATATTGCCATAGTAATCATATATTTCGTACATTGTTTCAGACGAAAACACAACTTCGTTGGTTACTCTGGTTGAGTTTAATGTAACTGGAGGCTGCATCGACCGATATGGTACTTCTGTAGAATATCTGGGTGTTTTTGAATAGTCAACTTGCTTAATTCTAAACTTGTTATTTCCAGAGTGTGGAGATACTTTTACAGAATAATTGTTGTTTCCGACAGTTCCTTTTCCTTCAATTTCAGCAACTTTAATCCATTTGTTCCATCTGTATTGTTCTACAATAAATGGTAGTTTGCCGGCTTCTCCCGAACTAGTCCAACTAAAATTACCATCTTTATCAAGAACTAAATTAGTAGCAGAATATGTACTTTTAGGCTTTAAAACCTCTGGATTTAATATTTTTGGCTTACAATTTTCTTTATGTTTAATTGCTACAGTAATTTTTTCACCTAAAGTAAGCTGGAATATTGATAGGTCAATTTCGAATGCACTTGAGTTAATTTCATCAGTTGTAACCTGACCGTTTACAGAAACTTCATAAACGCAAAAACCTACACCAGATGAGGAGAATGGATTCATTACATACAAATTTTTTCCTTGAAAAACTCCTTCAAGTTCTATAGTTCCGGAAAATGCCCTAAAAGTGAGCAAAATTGATATAATTGAGAGTAAAATTATTTTTTTCATGTCGTATGTCGATATAATTAAATATAATTATTCAAGTAGCGAAAATAACATCTAATTTCAAAAAATCAAAAAATAAATTAAATTACTTTTTGCTAAAGTTAATTATTTGATTAAAATATTTTGCAACAAATATAAAACCATCTATAAAACATTCATTAATTGTTCTTTAATTTTTTCAAGCTCATCTTTCATATTAACTACAATTTTTTGAATCTCGAAATCATTTGCTTTTGAACCGATGGTATTAATTTCGCGTCCGATTTCCTGAGCTATAAATCCAAGCTTTTTGCCTTGAGATTCTTTTTCATTACAAGTTGCTAAAAAGTAATTGCAATGATTTGTCAATCTAACTTTTTCTTCAGTAATGTCAATTTTCTCAATATAGTAAAGGAGTTCTTGCTCAAATCTGTTTTTATCAATTTGCTCATCTGAAAATGATTGTGATAAATTTTGATGCATTCTTTGTTTAAGGTTTTCAATTCTTTTATTTTCGAAAACTTCGATTTTTTCTAATTGTTTTACTATAATAGAAATTCTGGAAGTAATATCTTTTTCAAGAACTTGCCCTTCTTGTTTTCTGAATTTTTTTACATTATTAATTACTTCTTGTAAAGAATTGAAAATTTTAGTCCACTCATCTTCATTTAATTCTGAATGAGCAACTTTAACTGTGTCGGGCAATCGCATTATAATATTTAGTAAATCTGTAGAATTGCCAATATTTAGCTTATCAGTAATTTTTGATAATTCTTTATAATATTCTTCAATTGCTGTATTATTAAATTTGCTTGTATTTTCTCCTCCAAAAAATTCGGATGAAATAAAAAGTTCAATTTTTCCTCTTTCGAGTTGCTTCATTATTTCGTTTCTTAAATCAATTTCTTTTTCTTTGAAAACATTGGGGATTTTAGTAAAAACATCAAGCTGTTTACAGTTTAACGCTTTTATTTCTATGGAAATTTTTTTGTTTTCTATTTCTAAAGTGGCTTTCCCAAAGCCTGTCATTGAATGAAGCATGCGATAAATAATTATAAAATACGAACTTACAACTTTTTATTTGAACATTATCAGAAATTTTGTTTTTTTTAGAATTTTAAGAACAAATTAAAATCGTTATTTTCTCGAATACTGTCTTTCCATAGCACATTTCCTTTAAAATTTTCTAAAAATTTATATCCTTTAATTTCATTTGGAGACCAAAACATCCATGGGCGACTGAAAATTATTAAATCGGGTTGTTTTTTTATTATACTATCTGGATGTTCAGAATAATCGTTAGATTTTTTCCAAACCCAGTATGATGTATTTTCTTTAAAATTAGGCGTTTGAAAAATATTTTTATCGAAATATGGCAAAATTGAAATTGACCAAAATTGTGTCGAATACAGATATTTATCTTGCAGATTATTTTCTTTAATAAATGTTGCAATTTTTTTTCCGGCAGAGTAATCATATTTATAATCGTTTACATAAACTTTAAACGACCAATAAACATGCGATATAATAAATACGGCAACTGATAATTGCATTAATCTTTTGAGTACGTTATTTAATATTTTGACATTATAAAATCTCTTTTCAGAACAATAATATGTAAGCCATAATGTAAAAAGCCAGATTAAAATTAAAACTCCTTGATGCCAAATGTTATAGTAAATTGAAAACAATGCCAATATTGCCAGATTTACAACCAGATAAAATAATAATAATCTGTTTTGCAAAAACCAAACTAACGAAACAATTAATACAGAATAAGATAAAAAGCTATTTACAGCGAAAACTTCGCCAAGAATTTTGAGACTAAAATTGTAGAATTTTTCAAAATTAAAAACAATTCCTTCTGCCGAAATTGATATATCTGATGCTGGAATAATTTGAATTATAACAAATAATGCAACAATCAGATAAATAATAAATATCGAAATTATTACTTTTAAATTTGGCAAAAATTCTTTTTTTCTAAAGCGTATTAAATCAATAAAATAGATAAACATTAAAGCTAAAGAAATAATAAAACCATGTAAGTTGACATTAGCTAAAAGCGAAATTGGTAAAACAAACAGAAAAGGATTTTTAAAGCGATTATTGTATTTATATGCTATAAAAAAAAGTAAAACAATTAATAAGCAATAACAACGAGCAATTACAGAATATTGATAAAAAATAAAATAAGTAAACGGAAATAATATTTTCATCCATACTTGAAAAGGTGAGTAATAAATTAATAAAAATACGCCCGATATTACTATTAAAACTGAAATATAATTCAAAATTTCATAGGGCAAAAAACGACTTGGAAGCATTAAAAGTATATGCCAAAGTCCTGGAGAACCTTCATAGTGTAAATTAGTAAAAAGTAATTGGCTGATATTAGAATCTCTTGCCATAAGCCAAGCCTGAGCTTCATCTGCCCATGGTTCGTGATATGGAATTAAAAAAATTACAAGTACTACATAAATAATGAATGAAATATGAAGTGGAATTTTTTTCACCTTAGAGAATGTTTTTTTTCAAAAATACAAGTTATTGTAAAATTTTCAATAAATATATCTAAAAAAGTAATTACTTAAATCAGAAAGTGTAATACGAATATATATAGTGTTTGTAAGAAAACGCCAAAAAACAAAAAACAAATGTCAAATAAATTCCAATTCTCAAAACCGTTTGAATATTACGTATTTGTAATTTGTGATTTATTTGATTTTTGAAAATTGAAATTTGATATTTCTAAAAACACACCGTTTTCTTATACTAAAAATGGTTAAATTGTTAACATTGTTAAATTGTTATTTTTATTCTTTTATCTGCTATTACCAATTGACTTTAAGTAATTTAACTATATTTCAATTTAACAATTTCAGTTCAATAAAAGTTAAAATTTTAACCGTTTGCAGTATAGAAACACTATATAAACACTTTTGTCCGATAAAAATAAAAATGAATTATGGAAACACCTGATTTTATTAAGTATCTAAAGGTCAATGTCATTAAGTTAAGCCTGAAAGGCTTGAATTTGAATAACCTCCGATGCAATCGGAGGTGAAAATCAAAGCTGAAAATAACCCAGAATGGGTTGAATATCATATTAGACCTTCGGTCGCAACCTATGGTTGTCTTCAGGATTCAGGAATTTGTTATGTTTATACCCCGAATTTTATTCGGGGTTATTCACATTCAGTTTTTTAATTCTAAAAAAATAAATATTGTTCAATCTGAACAAATCAATTTTTTTTAAATAATTTTGCAAACATTAAAATTAACCTTAAAAATTTATGAAAAATTTAATTTTTTATGTTTTAGCAGTTTTTATAATTGCTTGTAATCAACCTGAAAGTGAAGAAGTTTTAAAATTAAAAGCTTTAAATGACAGCATAACGAATGAAGCTAAAATTAAAGACGATGCAATTAACGATTTTCTTAAATCATTCAACGATATAGAAGAAAATCTATCCACAATTAAAGAAAAAGAAAAAATTATAACTATCACAGCTGATACTAATTCTGAACTTAAACAAGATGCAAAAGACCGCATTAATGATGATATTCAGACTATTTATCAAATGCTAACCGATAATAAAAAGAAACTTAACTCTTTAAATAAAAAACTAAAAAATGCGAACATTAAAATTAGTGAGCTCGAAAATATGATTGCTAATATGACTAAGCAATTAGACAATAAAAATACTGAAATTATTGAGCTAAAAGATAAGCTCGAAAAAATGAATATTCAAATCGCTGAATTAGTTTCAAACGTTGAAGATTTAAAAGACGAAAATGTAAATTTAAATCAAACAGTTGAAGCTCAAACATCTGAATTAAATACTGCTTTTTATGTTTACGGAACCGAAAAAGAATTAAAAGAAAATAAAGTTATTACTAAAGAAGGTGGATTTATTGGTTTAGGAAAAATCGAAAAACTTATGGAAAATTTTAATAAAGATTATTTCCGAAAAATTGATGTTACAAAAGTTAAAAAGATTGACCTTTTCAGCAAAAAAGCTAGAGTTATCACAACTCATCCTGCATCTTCATTTAAAATATATGGCGATGGAAAAGCAGATAGTTTAGTTATAAAAAATCCAGCAGAATTTTGGGGAATATCTAAATATTTAGTTGTTGTAGTTGATTAATTTGAGGCAAAATTTATAAATTTAAAAGAGCAACTTTATGGTTGCTCTTTTTTTTCAATCAGAAGGTAGTTTCCTTACCATCAACAATAACTGATATAATATCACAAAACTTAACAATATCTATTTCGCCTGTAACTTCGTTGTGAGCAACAAAACATTCTTCGCTATAATGCACTTCTTTTGATATAATAATAAAATAAATATATTTTCTGGTTTTTAAAATATATTGATATTTAGCACTATCAGAAAATTCTTTGAATTTTACTTTATTAAATTCATTAGTATTTTTCTTTTTACCAAACATAAAAAAGCTTTTTACAATTTAACGAGTTTTTTTTAATAAAGTTCTTATTAAAATTAATGTTATTGACAAAACATCTAAAATTTTACACTAAGAGAGTTTTCGGGATAATTTTCTATTAGCTTTTACAGTTTGTTTACGAGTTTTTTTATTCTCTCTTTCAGCTTGTTTCAATTCTTTATAATGGTCTTTATCTTTCTTTTTTAATTTATCTGATTCTTCGGTAGTTGGATTTCTGCGAGCTTTATATTTTTTTTCAGGATTTTTTCGTCGTTTTTCAAGTTCTCTATTTCGTTTATGCTGCTCTCTTACACTTTTTTTAATTTCTTTTCTATTAGAATATTGCTTCCCTCCTTTTTTAATTTTTACAGATTTACTTTCTCCTTGTTTCCCTACATTGAAATGCTGTTCCCCATCTTTAATAGTACCACCATCTTTTTTTTCCTTTTTCACAACTTTTTTACTTTGCGAAAAAGTGTAATTTTCAACAGAAGACGTAAAACACAGAATAAATAATATGAATATAAATTTTGAAAAGCTCATAAATCAAATAATATGTAAAATTAAAATACTAAAGTTACATTAAAAAATCTAGATTGTTTTTAATATTAACAGTATTAATGTGAATAACTTATTTTGTTAAATATTGTGTTAATGTAAAATCTTTGATAAACTTGCTGAAGTTTATTTAATGGAAAGCTTTTTACAATTTTTTAATTTTCAGAACTCAATTCCTGAAATTGTATTAATTGGAATGTTGATTATTACATTCTTAATTCAAATGTACTTTTACTTAGCAATTTACAGAAAATTTTCTTTTCATAAAAAATGCAAAAATGAAATTAAAAACCATCCTCTGTCTGTTGTTATTTGTGCTAAAAATGAAGAAGTAAATTTAGAAAATAATCTAACTTTTGTTCTTGAGCAGGATTATCCCGATTTTGAGGTTATAGTAGTTAATGATGGCTCTTGGGACGAAACAGAATCAGTTTTAGCAAGATATAAAGAAAAATATTGCCATTTAAAAGTTACAAAAATACCCGAAGAAAAAAAATTTCATTATGGAAAGAAATTAGCCATAACTGTTGGAATTAAAGCCGCTTCTAACGAATGGATTGTTTTTACCGATGCCGATTGTAAACCAAGTAGCAAGTATTGGTTGAGAAACATACAGCAAAATATCAAAAACAATAGCTCTATTATTTTAGGATATGGAAAGTATGAAATCAAAAAAGGGTTCCTTAATAAATTTATACGATTCGATACATTATTTATTGCCATGAAATATTTTTCTTATGCAATAAATGGAAATGCTTATATGGGTATTGGTAGAAATCTAGCATATAAAAAAACATTATTCTTTAATAATAAAGGCTTTGCAAATCATTTAAAATTATCGTCAGGCGATGACGATTTATTTATTAACGAAACAGCAACAAGCAATAATGTTGAAATTGAATATTCGCATGATTCACATACTATATCAGAACCAAAACTAACATTCACAGATTGGGCTAATCAAAAACGGCGTCATTTAACAACAGGTTTTTATTATAAAGCGAAACACAAATTTCTTCTTACTCTCGAAAACGTTTCATTAGTACTGTTTTATTCAACAATATTTAGCTCTATAATATATTTCAATCTATTAGGATTTTTTGTTTCTGCCTTTATTCTAAGGCTTACTGTTCAACTAATTATTACAAAAAAAGCCATGATACTTTTGAATGAAAAAAATTTATTATTATATTCACCTTTATTGGAGTTAATGTTACCTTTTTTATATTTGTACTTTGTAATGTCTAGCTATTTCATACAAAAGCGTAATAGATGGAAATAAGCCCTAATTTATCGGAAAAAGCACTTCAGGATTACAAGTTAGTTCTAGCAGCTATAGAAGGCGACCAAAGAGCCTTTGCAGAGCTAATGGGCAGATATCGAGATGCTATTTATTATATGCTGTTAAAAATGGTAACCAATAAATCTGATGCAGACGATTTGACCATAGAAGCATTCGGTAAGGCATTTAAAAAAATTACACAATATACTCCAAATTATGCTTTCAGTACCTGGCTTTTTAAAATTGCTACCAATAATTGTATCGACCACATGAGAAAAATGAAAGGTAGTAGAATTTCTATTGATATAAATACAGTAGATGAAGAGGGCGATTCTACAATGAATTTACCTTCAGACGTTTTAGACCCTGAAGAAAAAATGATTCGAAAACAACGTGAAATTTTACTAAAAACAGTTGTTACAAAATTAAAACCCAGATATAGAAAATTAATAGAATTAAGATATTTTAAAGAACTTAGTTATGAAGAAATATCTGTCGAACTATGTTTGCCATTAGGAACAATTAAAGCACAGTTATACAGAGCAAAAGAACTTCTTTATATAATTCTCAAACATTCAAGTGGTAAAATTTAGTTTCCACAATGCTTTTAATAACCAAATATTTTCCACTTTTAAGCGATAGCCAAAGAGTTAAAATACAGTTACTTTATAGTATATATGAATCTTGGAATAGCAAAATTAATCTTATTTCGAGAAAAGATTTTGAAAATATCTATTTGCATCATGTACTACACTCATTAGCAATTGCTAAGTTTATACAATTCAGAGATAATACCACAATTTTAGACGTTGGAACAGGAGGCGGATTTCCAGGAATTCCACTTGCTATTTTATTTCCAAATTGCAAATTTCATTTAATTGATTCAATCGGAAAAAAAATAAAGGTAGTGGAAGATGTGAAAAATCAATTAAGACTGAATAATGTTACTTCAGAACAAATTAGAGTTGAAAAATTAAATGCTAAATATGATTTTATAGTTAGTAGAGCTGTTACAACATTTCCGGACTTTGTTAAAATTACCAGAAAAAACATAAAGCAAATATCATTTAATATCCAAAAAAATGGAATAATTTACCTTAAAGGAGGCAACCTAGAACATGAATTAGAGCCATATAAAAATGTTGAAATAATAAATGTTAAAGATTTTTTTGAAGAAGATTTTTTTGAAACTAAAAAAATAGTTTATCTTACTACAAACAGCTATTAATCAGCATCTAAAACAAATTTATTTAATTTTTCATGAATTTTAATTTAAAAAATTGGTTTTTTAGAATAAAATCCTACCTTTGCAGTCCAATTATTAAAACTTTTAAAACAGAGAAGCGATGAAAAGGACATTTCAACCATCGGTAAGAAAAAGAAGAAACAAACATGGTTTCAGAAAAAGAATGTCATCAGCCAATGGACGTAGGGTTTTAGCTGCCCGAAGAGCACGTGGTAGAAAAAAATTAACTGTTTCTGACGAAGCAAAACATAAGCGTTAATAGCTTTTAATATATTCTTGTGAGCTGTCTTTTTAGATGGCTTTTTTTATTGAAAAAAATAAAAAAATCAATCTTCTAATAATTTATTCAAGGAATTTATATAAATATTTTTCTGCGATTCAACAGAATATTTTTCTACAACAGTCTGATATCCTGCTTTTCCAAGTCTAATTCGTAATTCAGGATTTTCTATTAATAACGAAAGTTTTTCAATCCATTCTTCATTGGAGTTTGCTAAAAATCCATTTACTCCATTTTCAATAATTTCACAATTTACTCCTACTGGCGACATAACTGTTGGAATTTCTAACGACATGTATTGCAAGCCTTTAAATCCGCATTTTCCTTTCGACCAATCATCGTTAGGCAAAGGCATTATCCCAATATCAAACTCCGATAAATCTTCGATTTCGCTGTTTATATTCCATTTTGTAGAAACCAATTCGAGTTCGGGATAGTTTACCGACATATTTACAATTACTTTAAAGTAAATTTTATCAGCATATTTATTTTTCAAATTTTTTAGAAAAGGAATT
>Ga0154360_1272_pt1 | contig 13138 bp, 11 predicted proteins | sample RifGroA2_FD_115888 | JGI IMG/M metagenome (GOLD analysis project Ga0154360, IMG submission 115888) | Bacteroidetes bacterium GWA2_30_7 | reverse complement strand
ATTTTATCGTAAATGGCTATAGGCATTTTGTCGGGCTTTAACTCTTCCAAAGATTCCACCTTTTCAAAAGGTGGCATCTTTTTATTATCATTATTGCGAACGAGCCAAAGCGGAATATTTGCTCCTGACCATTGTGCTTCGAAGACATTTGATGTTTGATGTTTGATGTTTGATGTTCTTTGTTCTATTGTTCTATTGCGATGTACTGAGCCTGTCGATGTGTTCAAATGTCCATCATTTTCTTCACTTGTATCTTGAAAATTGGAGTTTGGGGCTTGGGACTTGGAACTTTGGACTTGGGTCTTTATTGTAATGAGGCTAATATCCATTCCATCTTTTTGTTCTTCATTTTTTCCGGTTTGATTAAGAGCATCAATAACAGATTTTCTCAAAAGATTAAGTACTTGATTTGTTTGCTTTACTTCATTTTTACGAACTATTTCGTTCAAAAAACTTATCCCCAGCATGCTCATAAAAGCACCTGGTACTCCATGACCGGTACAATCGGCAACAGCAACTATTAGTATATTGTCAATTTTTGCTGTCCAGTAAAAATCACCAGAAACAATGTCTTTTGGGCGGAAAAGAACGAAGCTCTCGAAAGTGTGACTGAGTGAAAGTGTGACGGGGAGCAGGTTCTCACTTTCTTCTTGTCTCACTTTCTCACTTTCTATATCTTGTGGTTTGGAATTTGAGTCTTGAGACTTCAGACTTGGAGCTTTGGACTTGGTGCTTAACTCGGGGAGCATAGCTTCCTGAATGAGCTTGGCATAATTTATACTATCATTAATCTGTTTTTTTTGGAGTTTAAGTAATACGTTGGCTCTTCTTTTTTGTATGTACATTCGTAATATTATTATTGAAAAAAATAAAAATATTCCCAATCCGAATAGAATAGAGTAATTTAATACTTGTTGTTGTTTTATTTCCTCTGTTTGCCTCTGAATTTCAGTTTCTTTAAGAATTTTATCTTTATTCAATAGAACTATTTCTTTTTCTTTTTTTTCGGTTTCAAATCTGGTTTGCAGTTCAATTATTTGTTTTTGTTTTTCTTCATTTAAAACAGAGTCTTTATAAAATGAAAATAAGGACATATATTTAAATGCATTTTTATAATCTTTCATTTCGGAATAAATGCTAGCCATATCATTATAATTATTTTTCAGAATATCTTTGTATCCATTTTCTAAAGCAAGTTTATTGCTTTCTAAAATAAATTTTATAGAATTGCTAAAATTCTTAATGTTATAATATTCTATTCCAATACTACAAAGAATTTTTGAAGCTGTATATATGTCTTTAATTATTATTAAAGAATCATAAGCCATTGAAAAGTATTCTATAGCCTTTTTATTATCTCCTTTTTCGGAATAGACAACAGCAATGTTATTAAGTACTTCTGCGAGTCCAAATAAATTTTGATTATTTTTTTCAATTTCTAATGATTTATTATAATAATCAAGTGATTTTTCGTAATCCTTCATAAAACCGTATATTATTGCCAGATTATTATAAATTCCTGAAAGTTTATTTTTGTCGTTTAATTCCTGAAAAATGAAAAGTGCCAGATTATAAAATTCTGTTGCTTTTTCGTAATTGTTTTGCCAATAATAATTTATTCCAATATTGTTCAGTGAGTTAGCTATCCCTGATTTGTCGCCAATTTCTTTACAAATTTTCAGAGATTGATTATAATATTCTAATGCTTTTTCGTAGTAGCCATGGTTGGAATAATAATTTCCAATATTATTTAATGATACTGAAATGCTTTTTTTATCACCTATTTGTTCTTTTATTTTTAGTGATTTTAATTGAAATTCTATTGCTTTATCTAAGTTGCTTTGCAAATTGTAAATGCCTGAAATATTGTTTAATACGACTACTTCGCCATTTTTGCTTTGTAGCTTTTTATAAATATCAAGGGCTTTGTTATAATTTTCGAGCGACAACTCGTAAAATCCTTTTTGTTTGTTTGTCATTCCCAAAAGATTATAAGCATCTGCAACAAATAAAGCAAAATGATTTTTTTGGGATAATTGTAACATTTCGTTGCAATAAAATTCTGCTTTGGTTAGCTGATTATTATTGTAATACTCTTGTGCTAATATATAAAACGAATTAATTTTAACAGAGTCTATAGTTGTTGTATTTATTAGATTATTCAAGCTGTCTATTTTAAAAGTATTTGGTTGTGATTTTACATTATTTGAAATGAATAATATGAAAATCAAATAAACTAATTTTATATGTATTGATATCTTTCGCATCATATTCTAATTCCTAAAACCGTAATATCATCTATTTGCTCACCTTCACCAATCCATTCATTCAGAGTTTTTTCCAAAACCTGCTTTTGTTCTTCCATTGACAATTGGCAATTAGCAATAAGCAATTGTTTCAGGTTTTTTGAAAGAAATTTTCTGCCTTTTGTTCCACCGAACTGGTCTTCGTAACCATCGGTCATTAAATAAATTATGTCGTCCTTTTGCAAAATTAATTCATGATTTGTAAAATCAATCATATTGTCGTGAATAGCTATTGGCATTTTATCGCCTTTAAATTCTTCAAGATTTGCTAAATTTTGAAAATTTAGCAAATCTTTATTCTCTTTCAAACCTGACAGGTTTTTTATGTTTCTAATAATCCAAAGTGGGTTATTTGCTCCAGCCCATTGAGCATTGTAACTTTCCAAAAGTTCTGAACTTGGGACTTTGGACTTGAAACTTGGAATTTGGGACTTTATCACAACAAGACTGATGTCCATTCCATCTTTTTGTTCTTCATTTTTTCCGGTTTGGCTTAAGGCATCAATTATAGAAATTCTTAAAAGATTAAGGACTTCATTAGCTTGCTTAACTTCCTGTTTTCTAACTATTTCATTCAAAAAGCTAATGCCAAGCATGCTCATAAATGCACCGGGTACACCATGTCCTGTGCAATCAGCAACTGCTATAATTAACCATTCGTTTACGTTGGTTATCCAGTAAAAATCTCCGCTTACAATATTTTTGGGCTTGAATAAAATAAAATAATCGTCTAATAATTTATCAATCTTTAAATTAGATGGAATTACTGCCTCCTGAATATATTTAGCATAATTTATACTGTCGGTAACTTCTTTATGAATTGTTTCGATATGTTCTTTTTGTAAAATAACAATATCTCGCTGACTCTCAATTTCTTCTTTTTGAGTATTAATTTCTTCATTTTTTTGAAGTATTTCTTCATTTTTCAAAGAGAGTAGTTTGAAAGCCTTCTTTTTTTGAGTAAATAACCGAAATAATAAAATTGAAAAAATAAGTATCGTTATAAAACCTGCTATAAATGAAAAAATTAAAATTCGTTGTTTTCTGTTCTCAGCATCTTTTCGGGCAATTGTTTCATTTTGCAGTTTTTTTTCGTTTTCGAGTTTTTCTATATTTAATTGTTTTTTTTCGGATTGATATTTTGCTTCCATTTCTTCTAATATCTTGGCTTTTTCGGTGCTTAATAAACTGTCGTTGATATTAATAAATAATTCGGCATATTCGAATGCTTTTTTATAATTATTTAGCTTTCCCCAGCCTTTATACAAGGCTTGATATGCGGTATTTACTCTTGGTAATGAGCTTGTTTCTTTTGCTAAAGTTAATGCTTGCGATGAATATTTAACCGATTCTTTATAATATTGTTCTGCTTGTTGTTTTGTAATATTTTTAGAATCGGCAAGTCGAATATTTATATTTGCAAGGTTAGAAAATAAAAGGCTAATTCCATATTTATCGCCAAGAACCTCTTTAATTGTTATTGCTTTTTCATAATATTCAATTGCTAATTTAAAATTTTCATACATTTCGTAATAAGTTCCAATATTTGAATAGCATGACGCAATGCCTCTTTTATCGCTAATTTTTTCAAATATTTTTAAAGAATTTTTGTAGTACTCAAAAGCCTTTTCTAAGTTGCTATTGTCTTTATAAACAGAGCCAATATTCATAAGGCATGAAGCTATATCTTTTTCATTTCCAAGTATTTTTTTGATTTCTAAAGAACTTTGAAAATACTCTAATGCCAGAGTATAATTTTTTAAATCGTCTTGTATAGAACCCATGTTGCTAAGGCAATTTGAAATATTTAAACTGTCGTTTCGTTTTTCAAATATTTCTAATGCTTTTTGAAAATATTGAATTGCTTGTTCGTATTTTCCTTGATTTTTATAAACAACACCAATATTATTGTAAGTTCCGGAAATTCCTTTTAAGTCGTTTAATTTAATTCTTAATTCGAGGCATTTATTCCAATACTTTAGGCATGAATCGTATTCGCCTTTATATACGTAAACAATTCCTATACAATGTGCTGCATTTGCTAATCCTTTAGGATATTTAATTTTTTGTGCAATTTCATCAGCTTGTTTTGCAAATAACATTGAAGTATCAATATCAACACGCTGAAAATTTTCAGATAAAGAAAGAATAATATTTACACGGCTTGTGTCAATTTTTTCTTTTTCTAACTCAATTAATAATGAGTCAATTTTATTTTTGTCTTGTGCTTGAAGTTTAAAAGCAGAAAATATTATAAAAATATTAAAAATAAATCTAATCATTTGTTAAATTTATTGATTGAATTAAGAGGTTGAATATGACAGCTTTATGAATTAATCAAACTATTTACAATTTAATATTTTTATCAAGCCACTCTTCTAAATTTTCTTTGTTAGGTTTTCCATACATTTCTGTAATATAACTAATGATTTCATTAATTTTTGTTTCTCTGTCTTTGTCTTTTAAATCTGAAAGAATTATCATAATTTCAGCTAATAAGTCCACTTCATTTAAAAATACCGGGTCGAATGAATTAATATAAGTTCGTTTTACTTCTGTTCCTTTTTGCATGTATAATATTTCCATTGTACTAACATCAGGATTTGGAATAGGTTTTCCATCAACTGTCAGTAATTCAGATTTTTTAATAATCAAAGTGTCGTTACTATACGAAAGTTGCTTATTTATAGTATCTCCTTTGTAAACATAACGCATGTAGAAAAAATTATTTTTGTCCATTGGAAATAAGGTTGGATTTATTTTCAATTCTACATTATCAATTATTGCATATTTTCCACTAAAATGATTCTCTAAATCAATAATATTTAAAATTGAACCACCTCTTGAACTAATATTGCTCATAGCCGGACTTAAATTAGCCTTTGCAAAAGCTATGTTGGTATTACTTGGCATTAATATAAATCTACCTTTTTCGGAATTTGTAACAGCGGCTCTTGCATTATTTGTTTCAAACGACAATTCGTCATTTTCACCAAAAATAGTTCCCATTTGAAGAGCTGCTTTTGACTTTTGGAGCAAGATTGTACCGCTTACTTTGATTACTTTATAGTCTGTTGACTGGGCAATTGACATTGAGTGTAACGCAACAATCAATAATATAATTAAAACATTATTAAACATATAAATCAAATTTATTTTAACGATATTCAAATGTATGTTTTTTTTTGATTTTTTTTAAAATATAAATATTAATTTTTCACACATAACATAAATTATCAAAAAAAGTTTTAATATTGCTTTAAATTCATGAGCCTAATCCTAAAAGTAATAAAACATAAAATTGCCACAAAGGCACAAAGACTCCAAGATAAACAAAACGTTGAAAAACAGTTGTATATTTTTGATGAAACTTTGTGTCTTAGTGTCTTAGTGGCAAAAAAAAGACTTTTCGGAGTGCACTCATTCATTTAATTAAATAATGAAAAGTATATCCATTACAGTTTTCCTTTTTCTTTGCCTTATATCGTTATTTTCTCAGAATCTTCATGTTATCGACAGCCTCAAAGCTGAAAGTTCTAAATATGATTCTGATACAAATAAAATTAATATTTACAATCAACTTAGCTGGGCTTTTGGAAAAAAACTTGATACCGCATTATTATATTCTGATAGTGCGTTAGCTTTATCTAACAAATTAAATTACAGAAATAAAATTCAAGAAACTCATTTTAAAAAAGGACTTTTATACTATAATCATGCAATGTATAACAAAGCTTTATCAAATTTCTTTATATCAATGAGAATTTCTGAAGAGTTAAAATTGAACGACAATCAGTCTCAGTCTGCATTTCAAATTGCTAATGTTTATAAAGACCAAGGAACTTACGATAAAGCATTATCATTTTATAATCAATCGCTTGTGCTAGATAAAAAATATAACAATATATCGGGAGAAGCAAGTTGTTTAAACAATATTGGTTTAGTTTATTGGATGCAAGATTCTTATGAGGTGGCTCTTGATTATTTTTTAAAATCTATGGAAATAAAAGAAAGAATAGGCGACAAAAGAGGAATTGCAGGAGGTTATGTAAACATTGGAGTAATATACTATTCTCAAAAAAATTATGCTAAAGCTATTGAATATTGGGAAAAAAGTCAACCAATATGGGAAGAACTTAATGATAATAGAGGATTGGTGGAAGTTTTTAATAATATTGGAGCCGTTTATAGCGAACAAAAAGAGCATGATAAAGCTTTAATATATTTGAATAAATCTTTAAAAATAAAAGAACAATTAGGCGACAAAAAAGCAATATCTATGACATATTCTAATATTGGTGAGGTTTTTATGCAAAAAAAAGAACCAAAAAAAGCACTGGAATATTTCGCTCAAGCAATAAAAATTAATGAGGAAATTAAAGATTTCGACGGATTAGCAAGTGCACATTTAAGTATTGCCGGATATTTTAAAGAAATGAAAGATTTTAAAAATGCTTTGGAATATGCAGAAAAGGGTCTTGAAATATCAAAAAAAATTGGGGCATTGAGTAAGTTAAAAAGTGGCTATTTGCTTGTATCTGAAATATATGAAATGAAAGGCGATAATGCAAATTCTCTTGCAAATTATAAACTCTTTTATGAAATCAGTGATTCTATTTATCAAAAAAACAGTTCAGTTCAATTAGCCGAAATACAAACAAAATACGAAACTGTAAATAAAGAAAAGGAAATTGAACTATTAAATAAAGATAAGGTGCTTCAGGATAATGAGTTAGTTAAGCAACAAATTCTTACAAATGCATTTATTATATGTTCATTATTTATTTTAATAATTGCTTTTGTTATTCTTAACAGATATAAATTAAAAAAGAAAACTAACGACGAGCTAACATATCAAAATCTTGTGATTGAACAACAAAAAGAGGAATTAATGGTTCAAAAAGATTTACTTATAAATACTAACTCTGAATTAACTAAAAAAAATTCATTAATTACAGATAGTATTAATTATGCAAAAAAGATTCAGGATGCACTTTTACCATCCGAAAACTATATAAAAAATTATATAAAAGATTTTTTTATTTTTCTCTCTCCAAAAGCAATAGTTAGCGGCGATTTTTATTGGTTTTATGCTATTGATTGCAATAACCTTTTTATAGCAGTAGCAGATTGTACAGGACACGGTGTTCCCGGAGCTTTTATGAGTATGATTGGAAATACTTTGCTGAACGAAATAATTGTCGAAAATAAAGAATACGATACAAGTAAAATTTTGGGTAAATTAAATTCACGAATCTTACATGTTATTAGCCAAAATGATGGGAAAGAACTTAGCCATATAGACGGTATGGATATTTCGATAATTAAAATTGATGCATTAAATAGTATTATGTATGTTGCAGGAGCAAATCAATCTGCTTATATTGTTTCAGATAATCAGCTAATTACTATTGACGGTGATTTACAATCAATTGGTGGAGGGTTAGGTTATAATGTAGATGCAAAGTTTACTACTCAAAAGCTAAATTATCGAAAAGATTCAACATATATTTACTTGCTTTCTGATGGTTTTCAAGACCAATTTGGTGGAACAGATAATAAAAAATTTATGGTATCAAATCTTCAAAAATTGATTTTGAAATGTACTTCGTTGGATTCTTTTATCGAACAAAAAACCTATTTTGCCAACACATTTAATAATTGGAAGGGTAATAACAAACAAATTGATGATGTGTTGATTGTGGGTTTAAAAGTATAATCAGTTTTGTAAACATATTATACTCGTTGCGTTAGATTTACAAAAAAATTCAAAATACAAGAAAACTTATTCTTCAAATTCAGACGCATTGTGCCTTCCATGCATTTGATTTCCTTTGCCTTCGCCCAATTGCCTTAATAAATGATTTTTAAACTGTCGTTCAGATTGATAAAGCTTGATTAGTTTTTGAGGAGATAAAACTTTTTTGAATTTTGCATGATAATCTTCCATTAATTTTGCTTCTGCAAGTTCGTATTTTACAAAATTATCTGCTAGCAATTCTGCTTCTTTATCAGACAGAACTATTGTTTCGTCTTTACCAGATTTCATAAGGCTTTTACGTTCTTTCATCAGTCCTTCACGAGCTTTATCAAATTCATTATAAATGGGCCAAAATTTTTGTGCTTCATCTGACGATAAATCAAGCTTTTCGGTAATAAAAGCTACTTTCATTGCTTTTAATTTTTCTTTTCTTGATTCATTATTCTGTGAAAAAATATTACTTGATACAAGTAATAAAAACATATAAAATAGTAGTTTCATAAGATTATGATTTAATTATATTCATTATAAATTGATTGTTCATCTAACTCTTCTTCGTTTAAATATTCGTAAATTCCATCTTGTTCAGTAGTCAAGTATGAGATTTCTCCAGTTTGATTTGATAAATAAAATTCCGCAACTTGTTCATCATCAAATTCTATATCTCCATTTAACATTAATTCCGAAATTTCATTGTTGTCAAGATTTATTATTTTTTTATCTGAATTAGAAAATTTGTATAAACCAAACATTATAATTAAAATTAACCCCAGCCCTAAACTATAAGCAAAAATAGGATTAAAAATGTACTTGTTATTTTTAACATGATTAACATTTGAGTTTTGAATCTTATTTTGAATTTTCTGAGATAAATCATCAAAATAATTATCCGGAACTTTAAATGAGTTCTTTCTATTTTGTTCGTTTAATATGTTGTTTGTAATTGACATATTTTTTAGACTTTTATATTTGAATATGGTTTAAATGTTTTCAAAATATTTTTCAATTTTTTTCACAGCATGATGATATGAAGCCTTTAATGCTCCAACCGAAGTTCCAAGAACTTCTTCCATATCTTCGTATTTCATTTCATCGAAATATTTCATATTGAATACAATACGCTGTTTTTCCGGCAAAGTCAAAATTGCTTTTTGTAGTTTTTTCTGAATTTCATCGCCGGTAAATAAACTGTCGGAATCTATGTAATTTGAAAGCTCTCTTTCAACATCGTGAATTGGAATAAAAAATCTTTTACTTTTTTTGTTTAGAAATGAAAGAGCCTCATTTGTAGCAATTCGGTAAAGCCATGTATAAAGTTGAGATTCTTCCCTGAAATTTTCTAAACTTTTCCATGCTTTAATAAAAGTATTCTGAACCAAATCGTCTGCATCGTCGTGAGTAATTACCATACGGCGTATGTGCCAGTAAATGCGCTGTTTATATTTGTTTACGATAAGATTAAATCCGTAATTTTTGGAATCAGGATTATGGAAAATTTTTAAAAGTTCCTTGTCATTATTTTTTTCGTCTGCCAAGTCAAATTACTTTCTTGAAATTACTTTTTCAACTGCTTCAACAATGTTAGAATCTTCCAAACCGTATTTTTTCATTAATTCGTCCGGTGTTCCGCTTTCGCCAAATTTGTCATTTACAGCAACCATTTCAAGTGGTGTCGGCATTTTTCTGCTAAGTAATTGTGCGATACTGTCGCCAAGTCCGCCGTTCATCATGTGTTCTTCTGCTGTAACTACTGCTTTTGTTTTGGTTACAGATTCTAAGATTGCTTTTTCGTCTAAAGGTTTAATTGTGTGAATATTTATTATTTCGGCTGATATTCCTTTTTGTTCTAAAATTTCGCAGGCTTGTATTGCTTTCCAGACTAAATGACCTGTAGCAAAAATGGTTACATCTTTTCCCTCATTTAATAAAATTGCTTTTCCAATTTCAAATTTTTGGTCTGCTGGAATAAAAATTGGAACTTTTGGACGACCAAAACGCAAATAAACCGGACCATTATAATCGGCAATTGCAATAGTTGCTGCTTTTGTCTGATTATAGTCGCAAGTGTTGATTACAACCATATTAGGAAGCATTTTCATTAGTCCAAGATCTTCCATAATCTGGTGTGTAGCACCATCTTCACCGAGTGTAATTCCGGCATGTGAAGCACAAATTTTTACATTTTTGTTTGAATATGCTATACATTGACGAATTTGGTCGTAAACTCTTCCTGTTGAGAAATTTGCAAATGTACCGGTAAATGGAATTTTTCCGCCAATTGTAAGTCCGGCAGCAATTCCCATCATATTTGCTTCGGCAATTCCAACCTGAAAAAATCTTTCAGGAAATTCTTTGGCAAATGCGTCCATTTTCAAAGAACCTATGAGGTCGGCACAAAGTGCAACTATATTTGGATTTTTTTTTCCAAGTTCGTAAAGTCCATCTCCAAAGCCCGAACGTGTATCTTTTTCGCCTGTGATTGTATATTTTTTCATTATATAAATTTTTAATAATTATAAACTAATTGAAATAGACCCCCCCTGAGTAATCTTAAATAATTTTTCTACTGTATAAAAGGTTTGTTTTGAGTTTCTTGCACGATATACAACACGATAATCGCCAGGTTGTAAAACAATTGTTTCTTTAGTAACATTTGGGTCAATATTGCAAACCCATTGGATTTCTTTTTCTGTTTCAAGATAAATGCTTCCGAAACCTTGCGAAGTCATTAACAATGTTACCATTCCGGGCTTTGGAATTTGAACCGTTGTTGTAGTGCTTTGCTTGATTTCGACACTCGCCATAATTCGTGGAAGTGTGAGAATTTCCAAATCGTATTTGCCAATTATATATTTTTCAAGAATATTTACAGGTTGAACATTTAAAGTATTCATTTCTGTAGATTTTCTTACAATTGCGTTCAAATTTTGATAATTATTTACTCCTTCAAGTTTCATTTGCAAAAATCCTTGTGGACAATCTGCGGGAATAATTGTATGTTTCCCAGATGTAAGTGTAATACTGTCAACTGTAATCGGAGGAATTGTGTGAACTACCATTTTGTATGTTAACAGCGGGTCAAGTTCAACAGTATCTGGTAATCCGCGAAAATTCATAGTGTGGATGTAATTGTATTTTAACAAACCCGAAAATGAATCATAAAAAGACATATTCACATCAGTTTCAGTTGGTTTACCAGATTGGTCAAGAAGATTTACTTGTGCGGTAGTTGTATTTAACGCATCTGAAATTATAACTCCAAGAATATCTCCAAATTGTTTTTCATTGTCGGCATCGTAGAATTTTCCAATACATTCAAACGATTTTTTGAATTGCAAATCAAGCCCGATTCCAATTACAAAAGGTCGCAGAGCAATTCCTTTTTTTTGAAGTTCGAGCGAAATTTTACAAGGGTCGCCATCGCATGCTTCAACTCCATCGGTAATTAAAATAATAATGTTTCGGCAGTTAGCCATTGGCGGAAAATCGTTTCCACAAAGTTCAAGTGAATGTGCAATTGGAGTTGTGCCTTTTGGAGTAATAAAGCGAAGTTTTTGTCTAATTCGGGTTCCATTATTTGGAGCAAAAGCTACTTCGAGTTTTGTATCTTCGCAATCTTGTGGTGGCACAGGGCTTTGATGTCCATAAATACGTATAGCCATCATTACATTTGGCAGTTGCTCAAGGCTGTCAACCATATTAATCAGGAAATTTCGGGCAATATTTATTTTGGTATCAGTTTCCCATTCGCCAAGCATACTTTGAGAAGCATCGAAAACAAAAAGAATTCGGGTTGTGGGCTTTTTTTCTTCGGGTTTTTGGGAATATGTGTTTAAAGTTATTAGTAAACCGCAAAGAACGCAGAGGAATCGCAAAGAACTCAAGGTTAATTCTTTGAGAACTTTGTGGTTTAGCTTTGTGGTAAATTGTTTTTTCATTTATAATAAATTACTTAAATTCATTTTCAGTTCATATTCTAAGGCGGTTATAAAACTGTGTTCTTGTTTGTGTTTTTATTAATCAAAATATTCTTCAAACACATTTATTAAATTAGTTTCATTTTTAACATAAGTACGTTTAAATGAAACAAAATTACTTGATTTAGATTTTGTATTCTTTTTTAACAATTTTCCTATTTCATCAGCATATTTTTTTTCTGCAATAGATGCTTGATTGTAAATTTCAATTTTTGAATCTATGTCAACAATTTCTTTCTTAATTTCTTCTCTAATATATTTATAACTATTACTTGTTGAATTGATTCCATTATAAATTTTATTCAAAAGTTCGATGGTTTTAATAACCTTATTTTCTTGATTATTTGATGTTATTTTAACACAATCGTTTATCGAATCAAATTCAAGGTTAATAAGATTTTCAACTTCATCACAGCAACAATTCAGTATTTCTGTTTCAACACACTTATTGTATGAATTGAGTTTGATTTTGTTGCATTTACTACAAATAAAAAATAAATTATTCCATTCATGTGTTTTATCTTCATAAACTGATTGTGGAAAAAAGTGGTCAATTTCAAATTGACGTGGTGTATATTCTTCACAAACATAACATAAATGATAAAAATCGTCTCTGATTTTAGCCTGAATATCCGAATCATTGTAATGAAACGAGTCTTTAGGTTTATCACTTTTTTTTATTTTTATCATTTTATTTACTGATTTGCTTCTTGATGTTTTTGAATTTCAAATAATTATCAGGAGACAATACTTGTGATATTTCACTAAGTTCAAAATCTAATTTAACTAATTGCTCTTGTTGCTTGTCAGTCAGTTTTTTCTTTTTTGAAATTGACATTAGATTTTCAAATTCTTTAATTTTAGTATTTACAATTTCAGATTGTTCGCTTGGAATTTCAAAATGATGTTTTACTAAACTTGATGCTGAAAAATTATGTGCATTTTCTAATCTTTGATTTGTATGTAAATCGTAAATCACAGTATTATCCATAGAGTTTACAATAAACGGCGAATGTGTAGCAACAATAAACTGTATTTTTGGAAATAACTGAATAAGTGCCGGCATTACTTTTTTCTGCATTTCGATATGAAGA
>Ga0154360_1273_pt1 | contig 13161 bp, 9 predicted proteins | sample RifGroA2_FD_115888 | JGI IMG/M metagenome (GOLD analysis project Ga0154360, IMG submission 115888) | Bacteroidetes bacterium GWA2_30_7 | reverse complement strand
TAAGAAATATTGAAATATTTGAAACCAAATTCATTACATAGAAAATTTGAATGTGGTAATTATTTAAATATAAACATGTGTTCTGGTATATCTATTAACGAATGCGAATTAATATCTTTTTTATTTTTATTAGGTTTATATACTCCATCATTCCCATATTCTCCAATATGAGTCCCATCATTTTCTATTAATTCAAAAGCTCCATTTTCAGTATCAATAGAAATTAGTAGTTTGCTATTTCCATAACCAGCTTCATAAATATCATATACATAATGACTTGTAAGTTGAAAATTTTTAGTGTAACCATGTAACTCAAGTATTATACCACCAAGTTCTTTATAACTTACTATATTATCCTCATATGATTTTTTAGTAATTTTCCATTTAAGCAGGTTATTTTTAATAGCCTTATAGTTAATTGCTGGAAATACAATTTTTAGGTTTAATACATTGTCTTTTGAAAATGTTTTCGGTTTCCAAGCAGAAAAATCAAACTTATCTAGGAAAATTAAGTAATCATTTTTAAACTTTTCAAACTCAACCTCATCATTTATAAGTGGTTTTATTTTTTCATGTAATAAAATATACTGAATAATCTTTTTCGCATCATCAAAACAAGGGATATTTGCCAACTCATCTTTTAATTTATTATCATAAGGAGATTTTAAAATTGGCAAAAATGGTCTTTTACAAAAATTATTATCTGGTAAGTTTAGAACAATAGTATCTTGCCCTGAGAGTATCTTATCGGTAGCATCGGATAAACTAAAATGTGAAATATTTTCACCAAGTGATAAACCAAAATCTTGATGTTTAAAATAATAATAATAATATTCTCTATTTGTAACTTGACAATCTTCAAAACATCTAAACAATTGAATTGTAAAGGCTTTTAAGGTAGCATCAAAGCATGGTTCCCAATAATTAAACCAACTTTCTATTTCATTAAATCTTGTATAGATGTTAATTCTTTTCTTTTCAAATAAAGAAAAACTCTCAGATAAAAATTGAGGTACGAAATTTACTTCCTTACAAGTTTCTAAACATTTTTCATTCAAATAAACATTCATTTGCTATTTCTTTGATGATGAGAACAATATTGTCTTTAAATCATTATTGAATTGGTCATAAAAGCCTGAAATATTAGCTTCTCTCAAATTGCTATCATCAATACGACCATTTGACTTTATTGGAACATCATAAATTGAAGTATTTATTTCATTATTTTTTTTATTAAAATAAAAGAATTTTGCCATTTCATTATCTATTATACCTTTATTAATAGCCAAGCAAATGCCATTTAAAATGTGGTCACTATGTGTTTCAACAATAATTTGAACTCCGGCAGATGCCGCTTTTGCTAATAACTGACCAATCATTGACTGAGCAGCAGGATGCAAATCATTTTCCGGATTTTCAAAGATTAATAAATCACCTTTTTCCGCAGCTAATAATGAAGTAATTATTGGTAGAGAAAAGGTTAGTCCAAAAGCAGAATTATTTGCAGAATATGATGCTGAGATATTTTCAGAATTAAGAAATTTATATCTTAATTCGTATTCTGAATTTGATTTTTGTTGGATATCTAAATTAACATTTGGAGTAATATATTTTAACCAATAATTAACTTGGTTGATTAATGGAAGTGATTCGCTAGATTTTTCATCCTTATAATCAGAAAATAAAGCATTGTCAGTTCCTCTTTCAAACAAAAATTGAATAGCATATTCACCATTTATTCCAAATTGCTTATAAGCTAATGCTTCTCCCAATTTTGAGAATGAACTATTTGGTGTAATTCGACCAGCACTTATATACTGAAATTTACTATCACTAAAAAGTGCAATCTTAGGATTATTAATTATTGGAAAACCACCTTGTAGCATATCTTCAATTGGCGATTTTTCAAATTGCCAACGATATTGTTTTTCGTTTATATCTATTGTAAAAATAATTTTATCATCTTTAGCATTTCTATATAAAACATCGTTAAACAAACCTAAATTACCAGTTAATGCACCTTTCAAATTTATTCCTCTTCCAATAAGATTAGGGACATAAGATTGTCGCAATAATAAAAGTGTTTGAATTAGAGTAGATTTCCCCATACCATTAATACCAGTTAGAATATTCAAATTCTTTAACGGAAGCGAAATGTTGGCAAGTGATTTAAAGTTAGTTATTTGTAAATTAGTTATCATTTAAAACATCATTTATTAAGTTGGTGATTGTAGAAAAACGAACTTTAACCATTTCTATGCTATTTGAATATTTTGAATCAATTGAACGATTAAAATTAATATCGTTTTTAAGTAATTTTGTTTTTCTTTTTACTTTATCTGATTTCAAAATAAGTTCGTCCATTTGTAAATTAGAAAGTTGCGAAATAGCATAAGTCCAAATTTCAAATAAAGAACCATTAATTACGCTACGCGTTTCATTTTCATCATCTTCATTAGCTATCATTTTTTTTGTAAAAATACTCTCTTTATTAAAAATTTTAGTTAATGTGCTTAAAATGTTATGAAATTCATTTTTAAATTTTTCTAAATTATTTTTTTTATAAGAATACATGTTCTCCATTGCTTCATCTAAAAAGTCTGCAATATTTGGTCTATAATCAACTTTATAGTAAAATATTCTAAATGTTACATATCTTAAAGCCAATTCTCTATCATACATTCTATCAATATCTCTTTCATGAATATTTATATACTTATTTAAGATGTCTGCTAATTCTTTAACATATCTTGAAGGAGTAAACCCATCTATTTTCTCATCTTCATTCATTGCATGCCTAATTTCCTGACGAGTAAGAACTAAAGCACTTGTGTTAATATTTTTAAAAATTTTATACCTAACTTTTCTTGGTGTTCCTGGTAGTACTGAAAAAATAGTTAGCTCTGCTTCTTCAAAATTGCGTTGAGTTTCTCTATCAAGCATACTGAACTTCTTTGAGTTTAATTCTGGCAGAAAATCCAATTCTTTTAATTCAAAAACATCATTAAAAAAATCAACAATTGTACTAATCCTTTGTAATCCATCAATAATTAACCATTCACTTTTTGAAATAATATCAAAATAAAGTGGCGGAATAGGAATATCAAGAATTAAAGTTTCTATTAACCTGCTTTTTACACCTTCATCCCAAAGTTTTGATTTACGCTGAAAATACCCAGCAATTTTAATTTCATTATTTGCAACTCTTTTTATAAGATTATCATTACTAATTAGCCCTTTTCTAATACCAATTTTGGCTAAATCACTTTTGTTTATTGGAATACTTGCTGGAGATAAACTTATGTCTTCATCAATAATAAATGGGATATCAATATTCTTTAATTCAGGAATTACATTCCTCCAATTTCCGTCTTTGTGTTTCCATAAATATTGTATCTCACATTTTAAATAACTTTTACCTGATTCTTGTTGTATAATATTTGTTAAAAAACTATTTGGAGTTTTTATAATCGCAAAATATGGTGACGGTAATATATTTTTATTTATTTCCTGAGTAAATCTAAAAATTCCAAAATCATCATCTCTTATGTGATAAATAACTATATCACCATAAGTTAAATAATCAGATTTTAATATTTTTTTTACAATTTTTGAATTAAGATACTTAGCATTTTCTTCAGTAATAAAGTTGCTTTTTAAATTACTGTTTAATAGATACAAAAAATCATTAGGAATTGTAGTTAGCTCGTTGCTCCCAATTTCTTTACCTGATACTATATTTCCTGCTAAATCAATTAATTTCATTTTAACAAAATTGAATTATTTCGAACAACTCATTTTATGAAAAATTTATTTCAAAAATACTTATTTATCAGATAAATTCAAGTACAAATTTTATTTTAAAACAAATTTTTGTTTAAGTTAAGAGTTCTTATGATTTATTTAAAGGCGTATAAACACTTTAAACTAATACTGATAAGGAGCAAAAAGTACTTCATACTCGTAAGTCAGCGTTTTCTTTTCGCCCGAATTTAATGCAACTGTCCAGTTCATATCGCTGTATGGATTAACGGAATTATAGGTTTTTTGTTTTTTCACTTTGCTATCGCCATTATTTGTTACTGAGCCGTTTACATGTTTAATTACATCAATAGCAACTTGTTTTGGTTGTAGATTTTCAACTGTTATTGTTCCTCTAATTGTTACTTTATTATAAGTTGTTTTTCCTATTTTTTTATAATTATCAACACGTGTAACTTCCTCTTCCGAATTTTTCATAACCACATCAATAGCTTTTGAAAGTTTTATTACAGAAACAGCTCCTGTTGGAGTATATTTAAGTTGGTCTTGAGCCATAAACTGACCTTTTTCGGTAACAACCATAACACAGGCTGTTGTAAACGGAAAATTAGTTGAGTTTTTTAATTCAATCGAATGATATACATCACAGTTATCTTCATTAGTATTGCAATACATATTTGATGCATAGTTTACTTTATCGGTAATTTCTGCCTTATAAATATCTTTGTAGCCTAATGTTGAAGCAAATACAGGAAATATTCCTTTTGAATTTTTTGGTAAACTAATTTTGCCAAGATTATAATAATATAAATCGTTATTTTTTTCGCCTTCGGTTGTATATGAGGATGTATAATAAGAATCGCCATCAGCTGCACGCCCATAGGGACTGGCAGTTTGTACTTGAGCCAAAGAATTACTAAGCATATTGTTGTCGATATAGCTTAATGTAGAATATGTTGAAGATGCTTGAGTTATATAATTATAAGTAACAGGGTCTAACATTTGACCATAATATAATTGCGGAGCTCCAACAACAACTTCTGCCTCAACATCAGTTATATCTTCGGCATAGTTTTCAATTGTTGCTTTCATTTCAAGTCGGGCTTCTTTGTCGTTTGTAATTTTCAGAAAATATGAAGGAATCCAGTTCATTCCCTGTTGAAGATAATACTCCATTAATGAAGCATTTTCGGAAGATTTTTCAAAATTAAGTTTTGCAGTTCGGGTTATACTATCGTTCATAAATTTTGAATTATCGGAACTAAATGATAGATATTCAATTTTTTGATAATTTATATAAGTAATTTTTCCACTTTCTTCTTTGATTTTTACTAAACCTGATTCTGGAATATAACTTAGGATTTTACCTGAAATATTTTTTTCATTTTTTTCGCCAGATTGTAGCGTTAAAATTGCATCCGAACCAATATTTGCTCTGATAATTTGGTCAGTGTATTTTGCTGTTGTTGATGTTTTTAGTGTGTCGGTTTTGAAAACAATGCTTTTCAGTGAATTTTCTTTTGCCGAGCCAATCCAGAAAGTTCCGTATAATGCCGATGCAGGAATTGGCAAAGTCAGACTTCCGTCTTTAACTTTTAGCTGACCTTCTTTACTAACCAAACATGTTGAGTTTTTAAACAATGAAATTTTTTTCATTGGTAAAGAGCTTTGTGATAATACTAATGTGTTAAGAAATAAAAATGCCGGTAATACAAATCTTAAATGTTTCATAGCTATATAATTAATTTTATTAATAAATTTGAAAAAGGGCTTTTATGCAAATTTTGAGCCAGCTTTATTCGCTTAGTAAAATTAATATTTTACTTTTAGGTTTTTCATTAAATGATGATTTTAAAAATATTTATTATTCAGGTTATAGTCTTTAGTTGTTTTAATTTATTTTCGCAAGATTTACTAAACAGAATTGAACATTTTGGCGAAAACCCCGGAAATTTAAGGCTCAACACTTATATCCCTGAAAATATTCCTGAAAATTCGCCGCTTGTTGTTGTTTTACACGGATGTACACAGTCGGCAAATTCTTGTGCAGAGCAAACCGGGTGGATTAAACTGGCAGAACAACATAAATTTTGTTTACTTTTTCCTGAACAAATAATTTTAAATAATGTTGAAAATTGTTTCAGTTGGTTTCGCAAAGCTGACCAAGAAAAAGATAAGGGCGAACCTGCTTCAATAATGAACATGATAAATTATATAAAGCAAAATTATTCGATTGATTCGTCAAGGATTTTTATAACAGGATTATCGGCTGGTGGAGCTATGTCTGTAATTATGATGGCACTTTTTCCGAATATTTTTAACAAAGGTGCTGTACTTAGCGGATGTCCGTATAAATCAGCAACATCGGCATTTGGTGCATATTTTTCGATGATAGGATTAAAAGCAAAATCTCCTGAAAAATGGGGAAATTTGGTTAGAAACGAAAATCCCGATTATAAAGGCAAATATCCCGAAATAGCTGTGTTTCACGGCACACGCGACTTTGTAAATAATTACAACAATTCAAAGCAACTTATTAAGCAGTGGACAAATTTGCATAATACTGACAGTAAGGTTGATAATAAAATTATAAAATTGAATGGAAACGATGAAATTTCAAAATTTAGTTTCAAAAATTCTGATAACAAAGATGTTGTAGTATTTTATAAATTTAAGAAAACCGGACACACATTGCCTATTGATACCGGAAGTTGCCCAAATCAGGGAGGTAAAACCGGAATGTTTGCATCAGACAAAGATTTTCATTCAACTTTTGAAATTGCAGATTTTTTTGAAATTCTGAAAGCTCCATATCAAATACAAGGTAATGTTAAGTTTAAAAAAGATTCTCAGGAAATTTATTCAGTTCCAAAGCATTCATGTTCAACATATAATTGGAATTTGCCCGAAGGTTCGTACATTGTAAATGGCAGAAACAGCAGTTCTGTTGAAATTAATTTGGGCAAGAAAAGTGGATTTGTAGAAGTTATAGAAACCGACTCGGTTGGTTGTAAGAATGTGAAGGTTGAATTGTTTTTGGAGGTTTATTGATTGTTTTGCCACAAAGACACAAAGACACTAAGCTTTTTTCAAAGAATCATCTCCAAAAATTCATTCTCAAAAATAATCTTAACTTTTAGTTTTTGTGCTTTTTCGAGTTTGGCTGGTCCCATATTTTCGCCGGCAAGTACATAATTTGTTTTAGCAGAAATACTTCCAACGTTTTTACCACCGTTTTCTTCAATCATTTGTTTTAACTCATCACGCGAATGTTTTTCAAAAACTCCTGAAATTACAAAGCTTAAACCGGAAAGTTTATCCGATTTTTTTTGCGAAGTATTTTCATCTCTTTTAAGATTTACTCCTGCGTCTTTCAGTTTTTGAATTATTCGTATATTATTCTCATTTTTAAAATGTTCGATTATACTTTGAGCTATTTTATCGCCAACTTCATCTATTGAAATCAGTTCATCAAAAGTTGAGTTAATTAATGCGTCAATGTTTTCAATATTATTAGCAATTTTTTTTGCCACAGTTTCTCCCACAAACCTGATTCCCAATGCATAAATTACTTTTTCAAATGAAGTATTTTTCGATTGTTCAATGCTTAAAAGTAGATTATCGGCAGATTTTTCACCAAATCGTTCAAGGTTAATTAATTGTGTTTTGTCTAAATTATATAAATCGCCAATATCAGAAATAATTTTATTAGTGTATAAAAGTTCAATAGTCGCCTCAGCTCCCGCAATATTCATAGCTTTGCGGCTTACAAAGTGTTCTATTTTTCCTTTAATCTGAGGTGGACAGCTAAACTCATTAGGGCAATAATGTTGTGCTTCGCCCTCGTTTCTGATTAGCAATGAATTACATTCGGGACAGTTTTCAATAAATTTAAGAGGCGATGAAACACTTTCTCTCTTTGTAACTTCAACACCAACTATTTTAGGAATAATTTCACCTCCTTTTTCAACAAAAACATAATCGCCAATTCTAATATCGTGAAGTTCAATTTGGTCGGCGTTATGAAGTGACGCTCTTTTAACCGTAGTTCCTGCTAAAAATACAGGTTCAAGATTGGCAACAGGAGTTATTGCACCCGTTCGTCCAACCTGAAAATCAATTGATAATAATTTTGTAAGAGCTTGTTCGGCTTTAAATTTATAAGAAATTGCCCAGCGAGGAGATTTTGCAGTAAAACCAAGCTGTTTTTGTTGTTTTAGCGAATCAACTTTTATAACAATTCCATCTATTTCAAAAGGCAGATTTTTTCTCTCATTTGTCCAATATTCAATAAATTCTAAAACTTTTTCAATATTTGCACATCTTGTAATGTGTTCTGGAATCTGAAAGCCCCAATCACGGGCTTTAGTCAGATTTTTATAATGCGAATCACTAAAAGTATTTTCGCCCAAAATGTAATATAAAAAACAATCCAATGGTCGTTTTGCAACTGCCGAAGAGTCTAATAATTTGAGTGTTCCGGCTGCGGCATTTCGTGGATTTGCCAAAAGTGCTTCGTTGTTTAATTTTCGTTCTTTATTAATTTTTTCAAAATCGGCTTTATTGAAGAATATTTCACCGCGAATCTCAAATTCTTTAGGGAAATCGCTTCCCTTCAGGTAATAAGGTATTGTCTTAATTGTACGAACATTAAGTGTAACATCGTCTCCCTTTTCGCCATCGCCGCGAGTAATTGCACGTTGTAGTTTTCCGTCGGAATATATCAGACTTATTGAAGTTCCATCATATTTTAGTTCGCAAACATATTCGAAATTTTCGCCGATTATTTTTTTTATTCTGTTATCAAATTCTCTTAATTCTTCTGGATTATAGGTATTTCCAAGCGAAAGCATAGGATATTTATGTGTAACTTGCTTAAATTCAGCGGTAATGTCGCTGCCAACTTTTTGAGTAGGAGAACTAGAACTTTGAAATTCGGGAAATAACTTTTCAAGATGTGCAAGGTCGTTGAGCATTACATCGTACTCAAAATCGCTTATTATAGGCTTGTTAAGTACATAGTAATTGTAATTATGTTTTTCTAAATCGGAACGAAGCTGTTCGATGCGTTTTTTTGCTTTTTCTTTGTTCATATTAATAAAAAATCAAGTCATAAAATTAATTAATTCGAGAGTTTTTACTAATTTTAAATCATAAAAAAAAGGAAAGTTTATACTTTCCTTTAATATAAATTTAGTTCTTAATTGAATTAATCAAGCGTTAGCTTACTAAACCTATCTTTTCCTCTATCTTCGGTATAAATAATAATCTCATCTTTTCCACTAACTACAAAATTTTCGGTATCAGCTGGAGGAAAAAATTGTGGATTTTTTTCTTGTATTGGAGCAAAGCAATAAGTTTCATTTTTGAAAATTAACCCTCTGTTTATTTTACCATCAATTATAGAGAAAGAAGTGTAAACAAAATTAGAACCATGAATAGAAATTGTGCTTTTTAAATCTTTTGGCTCATAGTCGGGTTTTTGATATATAGCCATATTTTTAGGATGTTCATTGTATAATATGTAAATATTATTATCTGTTGCATAAGATATATATTGTTTGAAAACGTGAGGCGACCTTAGCATCATTGTTACTCTAACTGGAGCGTTATTAATCCATTCAAATTCGTCTAAAGAATTCATTTTTGCAACAATAACGTCCATATATTCATATTGCCACTCGGTATGACGAGAATATTGTGAACCTACCTGAACTGTATATTCAGCATATTGCTCACCAATATAATAAATATCTTTTCCAACAGCTAATATGTAATCAAGTTTGTATTTAAAACGACGTGATTTTTTATTATTAGATTCAAGAGCTTTTAAAAATTTGTCATCAAATACTTTAACTGTTTTTGATTCTATTTTATTTGTAGCAATATCAACAGTGAAGTTGAAAATTCCACAATTTACAAGGTCTCTACCTTTTCGCTCAATAACATCTTTATAAAAACCACCAACATATAATTTATTATCTTTTGTTTTCAAAAATGCAATATCCTTTACATAATAATCTTCTTCAAAAGATAATTCAAGAGATTCCGGTTCATCTGAATCAGCATCCAAAGTTTCTAGATTTAATTTATAATGTTTTTCTTTATCATTTGATTTTGCGTTTTCAACAGTATAACCATAAAATAGATTATCGTTATCGTCGAAAAATAATCCAACATAGCCAGGCTGGTCAAAGTCGAAATTAATGCCTGTAAGCTGACCTAATAGTGCTTTTCCAAAATCTGAATTATACGAACGAAGTTTTCGGTTAACAGTTTTTTTCCATAACTCTTTCATTTCAGGAACACTAAAAGCAATAAAATCTGTTTTGTATTCAGCATCTTTATTTTCTTTAAATGAGGATTTTACTAATATTTTTGTATTTGAAGGATTTGTTTCGATTTCAAATTCTACAAATTCAAAATGGTCTGTTTTTACTTTAGTAATTGGTTTTAAATCTTTTGATACAACTCCAGAACTTGAAACAGTCTGATATGATAATTCCATTTTATCAAGGTCTTTATCGTACTGACTTCTGAAAATAAAAACTACATCGTTAGAATATTTTACATCAATTATTTTAGTTCCTTCGGCATCGTCAACTGTAATCTCTTTTGAAAATTCTGGTTTTAACGATTCGTTTTTATACTTTTCGACATAAAACGATGTTCCTTTACCTCTTGACCTTACTCTATAACAATAATATCCACTTTCATCGCCTCCCAGCATTCTGTTCATTTTATTGTCCTCATCGTTAGTTAATGCAGGACCATTTTTTACTTTAATTTGTGAAAAAATATTCGAATCAAACGAAATCAATAAAACGAATATTAATGAAAATCGAATTGTTAAGTGTTTTAGCATGATAATATATTTTTAAATTAATATTTGCCAAATATATAAAATAATTATTTTCTTAATATATGTTGTTTATTATACGATATGATTTATTGATTTAACGTATGAATTGGTTTATTTAACGATAAAAAAACAAATTTAATTTGCTTGAATTTTGAATATTTTAAGTTTTTCTTTACAAGAAATGGAAATAATATACAAACCTTTTGGCACATTAATCTCAATATTTTCAATAAATTGTTCATTATCAGGAATAATAACTTTTTTTAAAATTTCCCTTCCATCAATTGAAATAAGCGATAATTGATGCTTTTCATTTTTAAGATTTTTAATTTCAATGCTAAAATTATTAATAATCGGATTTGGAAAAATTGAAATATTATCGTTTTCATCAAAAATATTATTTACAGATACTTCATTTTCAAAAAAATAGATAATCTTTTCCATTAAATCAAACCTGCTTTGTTCGGGATAAATGGTTTCGAATGGGAATCCTAAGTAAACTAATTTTCCTGAAGTTGTTCCACTTGGAAACAATCCTGAATAACTGATTCCTGCATATTGAGTAGAAAATTCTGTATAAAAAAGACATGGCGAACTACCATTAATATTAGTTAAAACATCAGGATAATCAACATTATATGTTCCTTGAGTTCCGTTGTCGAAACTAAAATCTGCAAGTTGAACGAAAATTCCACCTGAATATGAGCTTGTTGAGTAGTAAGTTGAACTTTGATTATTTGGTGCATCGAAAGCGTATTGAGCTTTCAAGTAATTATGAATGAAATCTTTATCGGTAGTTGAGCCTTTAAAATCTAAATCCCAAGCAATTTCGGCACCTGAAACAAATAATTTTCCACCACTTTTTAAATATTCTGAAATATTAGTTTGTTCTGCATTGCTAAAAGTTTCGTCGGCAGTGCTTTCTTCACCGAGTATATAATCGCTAATTTCATAATATGACAGGTTAACCAGCCCATTTATTACTGCTTCGTTTGTTGCTGATGAGAATGAGTATGAATTATAAAAAAATGCTTCGCCATGCTGACGAATAAAATCATGAGTATTTCCGTTTGAATTTCTATCAAATCCATTAACAATTAAAACTTTATGAGTTTGTGAAGATGGAACACCTGCAAGAACTTCTGTTGTATCCGAAGTTGTAGTACTGTTTTCGGCAATTAATTTTATATAATAAATTGTATTGCTTGTAAGTCCTGTAATTACTGTATTTGAGGGATTTAGATTTACGATTGTTCCAAAAGTAATTCCGTCAGTGCTTAGTAAACATTTATAATTTGTAACATTTGAATCGTAAGAAAATAGCAATCTCAAAGAAGTTGAAGATTCATTAATAACAGCAAAAGATGTTGGAGTTGAAACTGTTACAACTGGAATTGGGTAATAAGGAAGTGAAATAACTCCCTCATCGCTCAATAAGCTGTAAAGCGTTGAAGATTGCAAAATTGCATCTATTGTAGTTGTGTCGGTGTTTAAAAAGGCTTTTTGCTGTACAAGCCTGATTCCGTGACTATAATCGGCATAAAGACTTTCGTGTCCGTTATATAAAGGTTGAATTGGAGTACCATTTAACTGATGCCAACCATAAATAACAACTCTGTCGGGGGCTGGTGCAGAGTAAATTGAATTGGAAATAATTACATCTTTTTTATCGCCTGCAACCAATTCCCCTAATGGATTTGAAGAAATTACTGATGAGCGTTGTCCCCAAACTGTTGTATTATGCTGATTAAAAACTGGAACTGTAGTCATTTGCGAACTCGGCGGAATGGTAGAAGGAGCAAGTTTTACAGTTGCAGCAGCCCAAATATCATTAACCATTTGTCGGGTTGGTAAAGTAAAGTTAATGTAATTACAAATTTTTTGAGCTAAAACCGGAGTCATCGGGCAAAGAAAGTAGTTTGTGTCGCAACCAATTGCAAGATAATCGGGCAATACATAGTATGTAAAAGTGTAACTTGTACTATTAATTGTTTTAGTTATAGTAATTGGAATTAAATTACGCTGAAAATCTGGAATATTTCCATTAATTACTTGATAATAAATTGAATCTTCTCTTGGAGTAAGAGCTAATGAAGTAATAACATTTACAAATTGTGCACCGTTATATGCGTTTACATTTCTTTCTGGTAAAGGAATAGTTTGAGAAAATAAACTGCCTGAATATAAAGATAATAATAATATAGAAAAGATTATTCGCATGTTTGTAATTCTTATTTGTAAAAGTAAATTATTTTGTAATCAAAACCAATTCGACATCCTTTTTGCCACTAAGACACAAAGACGCTAAGGATTGAAATATTGTACAAACCACAAAATTATCTTTGTATCTTAGTGTCTTTGTGGCATCTAGAACTTTTCATGGTTAACGAATACAATTGAGCTATTATTTTTATATTTGCTGATTCTTAAAATTAATCAATGGCAAAAGAAGAAGGTAAAGATTTAACTTTTTTAGAACATTTAGATATTTTTCGCAAACACCTTATGCGTTCTGCATTTGCTGTTGTATTTTTTGC
>Ga0154360_1057_pt7 | contig 13355 bp, 11 predicted proteins | sample RifGroA2_FD_115888 | JGI IMG/M metagenome (GOLD analysis project Ga0154360, IMG submission 115888) | Bacteroidetes bacterium GWA2_30_7 | reverse complement strand
GCATTAGCAACATATTTTCAAAAAGCTCATTCTACCAATATTCTGTACCTTATGTAATTTTTAAGCCTCGTAGAGGCGACATATTGGTAGAAAAAATGACCAAAAAATATCAAAAAACTCCTTATAAGCCTATATAAAACCTGACAGGTTTAAGCCATCAAGGATTTGTGCCACACTGAGCCTGTCGAAGTGCAATCCTTGATATAATATTATAAGCATTTGTAATGCGTCAATAAAGGATTATAAATCCTAATAATAAAATCTTTCGGATTGCAAATCCAAAAGAGCTAATTTGCAAGTTCTCACTTTCTCATTTTCACATAGTCTCTCCTTCCCCACATTTAAACACAAATAAAGCTTTTTAGAATTTTTAACATTAAAAACACGAAAATATATATGCAAAGATTCGTTCACTTTATATTTTTGTGAGATATTTGTTAAATTTCAAAAATTTAAAATTATGCGTAAAATATCATTAGTAACTTTACTAGCTTTTATTATACTTAAATCGTTTGCATTTTCGCCTGTTGAAGATGGTTACAATATCAAAGTTAAAATTAAAGGTTTAAAAGATACAGTATGTTATCTTGGTTATTATTATGCCGATAAACAATACGTTTTAGATACTACAAAAATAGATGCAAATGGAAGTGGAACATTTATTGGCGATAAAAAACTCGACGGAGGGCTTTACTTCTTATACACTCCAAAAAACACATTAGTTCAATTTCTTATCTCCGATGCACAAAAATTAACTATCGAAACCGATACACTTGATATAATCGGCAAAATGAAATATACCGGTTCAAACGAAAACAAACTCTTTAATGAGTTTCATCAATATCGAATGAACGAATACAATAAAGTAATGGCATTTAAAAAACGTTTAGATGCAAATAAAGGAAATAAAGATTCAACAGATTTTTTAAACAAACAAATTTCAAAAGTTGACGAAGAAGTATTAAACTTTATTAAAAATGCTTCGATAAAATATCCAAAAACTCTATATTCAACTATTTTAAAATCAAATCTTCAAGTAGAAATTCCCGAATCGCCAAAAGATGCCAACGGAAAAGATTTAGACACATTATTTGCTTTACATTATTTGCAAAAACATTATTTCGATAATGTTGACATGAGCGATGGACGAATTGTTCGTACTCCAATTTTACATCAAAAATTAATGGATTACTTAAAACGCTTAGTAGTGCCTCACCCCGACTCTATTATAAAAGCCTGCGATTATATTATCGAATTATCAAAAGCCGACACAACAACTTTCAGGTATGTAGTTCCAACACTTACAAATTATTACGAAACATCCAAATATATGGGTATGGACGCTGTATTTGTTCATTTAGCCGATAAATATTATTTAACAGGTAAAACATGGTGGGCAGATTCTACTTTAATTGCAAAAATGACCGAAAGAGTTAATGCTCTAAAGCCTACATTACTTGGTGGTTCGGCACATAATATCGTTTTATATGATACCCTTTTCAAAGAAGTTCCTTTATATTCAATTAAAGCAGAATATACAGTAATTTTTTTCTATGAACCAGATTGTGGGCATTGCAAAAAAGCAACACCAAAAATGGTAAAACTTTATGAAGCATATAAAGCAAAAGGTGTTGAAATATACGGAGTTGATATAAAAACTGATGTAAAGGAATGGAAAACTTTTATTCAGGAATATAAAACTAAATGGCTAAATGTAAGCGACCCATATAATAAAAGTGGATTCAGAAATTATTACGACATTTACAGTACTCCTGTAATTTACTTACTTGATAAAAGTAAGAAAATAATTGCCAAAAGATTAACCCCAGAACAACTGGAAGACATGATTCGTCATAAATTAGGAATTAAAGGAGATGATGGCAGAATATTAGAAAAACCTGAGAATATGAAGGAGGAATTGCACGAAGATGACCACTAAGCTATAAAATTTCAAGTCCCAAGTTTCAAATTCCAAACTCAAAGAAAGAAAAATGAGTTCATTTGCAGAATAGTAACATCACCTACGAAAACAATTTAACCATGTAACAATTTTACCACATAGACACATAGAAAGAATCACATAGAAAAAAAACAAACTGCTTATCCGTTTAGCTCATGTTAAATTGCTCACTAATAAAATGAATAATAACTTATAAGAAATTATTGCTAATCTGTTTTTTATCACGTATTTATTAAATCACTTGATGTCAAATATATATAGTTTCAAATAAAACAAAAGAATGAACGAGCATTTCGTTTAACAAGTGTGAATATCAATATGTTATGAATACATGAGTAAAGCGGATAAGCAGTAAAAACAATTTAACTATGTAACAATTTAATAATTTAATAATATAACAATTTAACAATTTTTTATTTAAAATATTACTTATACATTTGTTGTAATACTTTTTGAACTTTAAACTTTATAAACTTTATAACTTACCACTGACTATGACTACAACAAATTTTGACACATTGGCAATTCATGCCGGAAACTCCGAGTTCTCACCCGATTCAATGTCGGCTCCAATTTATCAATCAGTTGCATTTCCTTATCAAGATGCTAAAGAAGCAGCTGCAATATTTTCGGGCGAAAAACCAGGATATACTTACGGACGTTGGGATAATCCAACTGTAAGCTTATTTGAAAAAAGAATGGCAGCACTGGAGTTAACAGAATCTGCAGTTGCTGCATCATCTGGCATGGCAGCAATATTATTACTTTGTCATCAGATGCTTACAAATGGCGACGAAATAGTTTCTTCAAATAGAGTTTATGGCGGAACATTTTCATTATTTGAAGTTGGTTTGAAAAAAATGGGAATAAAAACCAATTGGGTTACAAATCCTGATTCTATTGACGATTGGGAAAAAGCAATTACCCCAAAAACAAAATTTTTATTTGTAGAATCACCAAGTAATCCATCATTATATATTGCAGATTTAAGATTATTATCAAAATTGGCTAAATCTAAAAATTTGCCATTAGTAGTTGATAATACTGTAACCTCTCCTGCTCTGCAACAACCGGTTGCATTAGGTGCTGATATAGTGGTTCATTCAACAACAAAATTTATTTGCGGCAATGCATCAAGTATTGGTGGTATTGTTTGCGGACCAAATTCAATAATTGAAGCCGGTATTAGAAAAGGACCACTAAGATATTTAGGACCATCAATGGCTCCATTTAATGCATGGCTTAATATTAACGGACTAGAAACATTGTCTTTAAGAATGGAACGCCATTGTAGCAACGCATTAATTATAGCTAAATATTTAGAAACTCATCCTTTAGTAACATGTGTAAACTATCCTGGGCTTGAGTCTAATCCATATCATCACTTAATAAAGCCTCAGATGAAAGGCTGTAGCTCTTTAATGTCGTTTGAATTGAAAGGAAACTACGATAATGCTACAAAATTTATTGATGCAGTTAAAACAATAACTCATGCGACACATTTAGGAACTTGCAAAACAATTGTAACTCACCCAGCCTCTACTACTCACTCAGCTATGGGCGAAGTCGAAATGCGTAAGGCAGGAATTTCACCATCATTAATTAGATTTTCTATTGGTATTGAAGATGTAAATGATTTAATAAAAGATATTGATTTTGCATTTGAAAGTTCGAGGAAATAAATGATTAATGGTTAATTAAGTACAAAATTTACAACTTTATTCGTAAGCTCAATTTAGTTTCAGAAAAATTACAACTTTTTTCAAACTCTGAAAGAGTTAAATTTGAATAACCCCCAATATAATTGGGGGAACTAAAGCGAATAAATAGTAACACTGAAAGTGTTGAATATTCTGTATATATGTTCAACTACTTTGTAGTTGACACTACAATTTAATTGCTTAACAGCCTATTTCATAGGCAGTTATTCAAATTAGACCTTCGGTCGCAACCTACGGTTGTCTTTGGGATTTTAAAAATCTTTGAAATCAATTTGAACTAACTTTTATTCTTCAAAAATACCATTATAAAAGCAGTTTATAATTTCATTTTTTTACAACTTATTTCAATAAAAAAAGGCTGAATTTTATGTTCAGCCTTTTCATTTATATCTAATTTTCGATTACATAATTTTATATTTTACACCTATATGAACAGAACCTACCATTGAAAATGTTCTTAATTTACCGGCATTTTCATCATTTGCATCTTCAAGTTCATCTCTATTTCTACCCCACGCATCAACTCCATGTATATCAACTACTCCTGGTGTTACTCTAAGTCCCATATTAATAAATAAATTATCAGCTAATTTTATATCCCCACCAAAACCAATAATTACACCTATGTTAGTTTTATAATCACTAATAACATTTGATGTTGTATCAAGATAATTAATAGAAGCATCTCTTGTATAAGTAGTTTTAGTTTTAAATGAAAATACACCCCCCATTTCAAAATAAACAGGATTACCTAATTTTAAAAATATAGGTAAATCAAAAGTTCGCAAATCTACTTGTGAGTTATATGTAATTCCACTATCAAGAGCACCTTTGTAGTTCTGAACATGTTTATTTATTAACATTTCTATTTGAACTCCAAAACTCTCAGTAACATCATATCCACCCATAATTCCAAAACTTCGACCTCCAGATAAAGCATAATTCATATCTTTACCTTGCTTCGAAACATATTTGCTAAACATCCAAGTGTTTGATTTATAAAAAACAGGACCAACAAATGGTGCTTGAGCAAACAATTGAGAACTCAATAGAATGCAAATTCCAAAAATTGATAAAAGTGATTTCATAAGGTTATTATTTTAAAATTTAAACAAACCTAACTTATTTTTATATAAATATCAATAGCTTTTTAAAATTGGTGATAAAATTTAGATGAATTATTTAATGGAATATTTATTTTTGTTGAAATTAATGTAACTATTCAGCCGTATTATATAATATGCCACAAAATCACGAAAACACAAAATCCCACAAACAAAACTTCAACCCAATTTCTTCAGAACTTGAAGACATAGGGAAAAAAATAGTTCATGCTGCTTACCTTGTTCATAAAGCATTAGTTCTTGGTTTATTGGAAAAGGTATATGAAATTTGCTTTTGTCATGAGCTTACCAAAATGGGATTGAATGTAAAGAGACAAATTGATATTCCAATAGTATATGATGGCTTAACTTTTAATGAAGGCTTAAGATTAGATGTTTTAGTTGAAACTCAAATAATTTGTGAAATAAAAGCCATTGATTTAGTAAATCCTATATGGGAAGCTCAAGTACTTAGTCATTTAAAAATAACAGATTTGCGATTGGGATACTTAATCAATTTTAATGTTGTGAACATCGGACAAGGTATAAAACGATTTGTTAAATAGTTTTGTGGGATTTAGTGCTTTTGTGGTTTAGTGGCAAAAAAAAATGAGTACTGAGTAGTTACAAATTAATAAAAATAAGTTAAAATATTTTTGTTAAACATTGAGTTTTTGTGGCAAAAAAATAAATAGAAAATTATATATTAAATTAATTTAAGTATGAAATTACTAGATGGAAAAACGGTTTTAATTACTGGAGCAGCAAGAGGTATCGGAAGAGCTATCTCTGTTGTGTGTGCAAAAAACGGTGCAAATGTTGCATTTACTGATTTGTCGTACGACGACAATATGAAAACACTTGAAAAAGAACTTAACGGCTTAGGAATAAAAGCAAAAGGCTATGCTTCTAATGCCAGTAAATTCGACGATTGCAATACAACAGTCGAAGAAGTTGTTAAAGATTTTGGGAGAGTTGACGCATTGGTAAATAATGCCGGAATAACCCGCGATAATTTATTATTAAGAATGACCGAAGAACAATGGGATTTAGTTATTAATGTAAATCTAAAATCAGTTTTCAATATGACTAAAGCAGTTCAGAAAACTATGCTAAGTCAAAGAACAGGTTCTATTATCAATATAAGCTCGGTTGTTGGAGTTGGCGGAAATGCCGGACAATGTAATTATTCAGCTTCAAAAGCCGGAATAATTGGTTTTTCAAAATCAGTTGCAAAAGAACTTGGCGGCAGAAACGTTAGATGTAATGCAATTGCACCCGGATTTATCGTTACAGATATGACAGCTTCGTTACCCGAAGAAATTAAAAAAGGCTGGTACGAAAAAATTCCATTAAAACGTGGCGGTTTGCCCGAAGAAGTAGCGAATACTGTTGTTTACCTTGCATCAGAATTATCTTCTTATGTAAGCGGACAAACAATTAATGTTTGCGGAGGAATGCAGACCTAAAGGAATTTAGGATTTAAGATTTAGGATTTGAAATTTAGAGATTTAAAAGCTATGTGAAGTACTATGTGCCTATGATTCTATGCGATGCACTGAGTTTGTCGAAGTGTGGTAAAAATGATTTGAAATTTGGAATTTAGGATTTAGAATTTACAGCATCAGTAACAATTTAACAATTTAGCAATTTAACCATTTAACTTATTTATTTGAATATATCTTTCGATACTCCGTATGCTGGTTTACTTGTTGGTTTGAGTTTACTATTCTCTGTAATAATCACTTATTGGTTTTACATTAGAGATAAAAAGCTTATTGATATGAAACGTATTGTCAGAAATATTCTGATGATATTCAGGTTCGTTTCAATTTTCATTATTTTGATTTTAATTTTATCACCTATAATTAATTCAATTTCAACTTATATTGAAAAGCCAATTATAATTATTGCCAACGACAATTCCGAATCTATTAAAATAAATTCCGACAGCACTTTACTAAAAAAATTGCCCAGTTCAATTGATTCAATTGTAAATCAATTGTCAGAAAATTACGATGTTAAAACCTTGTCGTTTTCGAATAAAGTTGAAGATACTTTGAAATACTCTTATGATGGCAAAATAACGTCTTTTTCAAACTTATTTAAAGAAATCGAAAGCCGTTATTCAAATCAAAATATTGGTGCATTAATAATTACAAGCGATGGAATTTATAACGAAGGCTAAAATCCATATTATAATGCTAAAAGTCTTAATTATCCGATATATACAATTGCATTAGGCGACAGTTCAGAGCAAAAAGATATTTATCTGAAAGAAGTAATTTGTAATAAAATTGCATTTTTAGGAAACAAATTTCCAGTTCAATTATTTTACACTTCTACAGGATTAAAAGGAAAAGAATCGAAATTGATAGTATCACAAAACGGTAATCAAATTTTTACTAAACCAGTAATTATAAACAACGATAACTTTTCTGAAACCGTGAATTTTGAAATCGAAGCAAAATCGCCAGGTTTACAGCATTATAAGGTTGAAATTATTCCAGTCGAAAATGAAAAAAATATTATTAACAATGAGAAAAAATTCGCAATTGATGTAATTGATAATCGTCAAAAAATATTGATTCTTTCAAATTCCACACATCCCGATATTGGAGCCTTAAAAAGTGCATTAACCTCGAATCAAAACTTTGAACTTGATTTTTTTAACATCAACGATTTCAAAAACAATATCTCACAATATAATTTAATAATACTTCACCAACTTCCTTCGCTCACTAATAACATTACTAGTATTTTAACCGAAATAAATAAGTCGAAAATTCCTGTTTTATTTATTTTAGGAAGCCAATCGAATATTAAACAAATAAATTCGCAGAATCTGGGAGTTTCAATAAATCAATCGAAAAATTCTTCTGAAGATGCAAAACCATTTGTTAATAAAGATTTTACATTTTTTGAATTAAGCGAAGATATGAAGAATATTTTCAGTAAATATCCACCGTTAGTAGTTCCATTTGGCGATTATAAGACCTCACCAAACTGCGAAGTAATGTTATTTCAATCCATTAAAACAATTAATACCGCTAAACCACTTTTATTTTTTATGAATAATTCGGAAAACAAAATTGGGTTTATACTTGGAGAAGGAATTTGGCGATGGAAAATCAATAATTATATCGAAAAAGAAAACCACGATTTATTTAACGAATTTATTAATAAAATTGTTCAATTTCTGGCACTTAAAGTTCAGAAAGACCAATTTGTATTAAATCATAAAAAAATGTTTAATGAGTCTGAATCTATAATTTTTGATGCCGAGTATTATAATAATAGTTTTGAATTAAATAATGATGGCGATTTAACAATTGATATTATTGATAATAACGGAATTAAATATCCTTTCACATTCAATAAAACAGAAAAAACTTACAGACTAAATGCAGGAATTTTTAAAGAAGGAATTTACACTTACATAGCTTCATTAAAAGTTAATGAAAAAATGCTTTCAAAAAAAGGCAGTTTCTCAATTCTTCCAATAAATATTGAATCGGAAAATACAATTGCAAATCATAAATTATTAAAACAATTGTCAGAATTTAATGGGGGACTTTTTACCTATCCTCTTCATTCTAATAAAATTACAGAAAATATTCTGCAAAATAAAAATATTGCACCAATAATGTATTCCGAAAAAAATATTGACGACGTAATCAACTTTAAACTAATATTTGGAATTATTTTGCTTTTGCTTTCGATTGAATGGTTTTTAAGAAAATATTACGGAAGTTATTAAGAGGTTGAAGAGTTTGAGGTTTGAGGTTTGGGGTTTGAAGTTTGAGGTTGCGAGGCACGAAGCAATCTCAATTTGAATATTTATAGTTTTTTTCACCAATTATTGAGAACTTACTTAAATATTACACTTCGATAAACTCAGTGCATAGCATTTTACTTTTTAAATATTACATAAATTAGGGTTTGAGGTTTATTTTGTTAAATTTTTATGATGATAAATTATGAAATTATTATTTATTAATTGGGCTGTTTTCAGTATATTAACTTTGATTTTTACTTCATGTTCTACTTCATCTATAACTATGAAAGTGCTTGTACCTGCACAAATTACAGTTCCTACAAACATAAAAAAACTTGCTGTTGCAAATAGAAGTTTGCCCGGCAAAGGCGAAAAATTCAATAATATACTCGAAGGTGTATTAACCGGTGAAGGAATTCAGGTTGACCGCGAAGCATCGTTTCGTTGTGTTGATGGAGTTGCCGATGTATTGGTTTCAAGCCCAAGATATACAGTAAAAGTACCTTCAAATCTTGACTTGAGAGGCACAGGAACTACCGAGTGGCCTATTCCGCTCGAATGGAACGAAGTTGAAAGAATTTGTAAAGAAAATGATGCAGATGCATTAATTGCACTAGAAATTTTCGATTCAAATACTGGAATCCGTTATAGCACTAAAGAAGCAAAAAAGAAAGTTGGCGATAAAGAAGTTCCTTATACAGAGCATACTGCAACAATGGATATTGGAATTATGGCTGGTTGGAGAATTTACAACCCTTCAAATCAAGCAATTGTTGACCAAAATATTTTTACCGACCACAAATTCTGGTACGGACAGGGCGAAAAGCAAGAACAAGCTTTAGGGCGGCTTCCTGCACAACGCTCATGTATTATCGAAGCTGGAAAATTTGCCGGAAGTCAATATGGAATTAGAATTTCTCCGGTTTGGGTTTCTGTAAGCAGAGCATATTATACCAAAGGTGTTGATGATTTTGAAACTGCTAAACTTAAAGTAAGAGCAAATCAATGGGCAGAAGCTGCTGAAATTTGGCAAAAATACGTTTCAAATTCAGATACTAAAATTGCAGGAAGAGCAGCTTATAACATGGCTTTAGCCTGCGAAGTGGATGGAAAATTAGATTTGGCAATAGACTGGGCTAAAAAATCATACTCAGAATTTAAAAACAAATCGGCTCGAAGCTACATGAATACGCTAACACAACGACAGGCAGACCAACAAAAATTAAATCAGCAAATGGAATGAGAAATTGTTAAATGGTTAAATTGTTAAATTGTTTGTAGTTCCGTCATTGCGAGGAACGAAGCAATCTTTTTGAGTTTGATTGTTAAATGGTTACATTGTTAAATTGTAGCTAATTCTGCCAAATCGTAAATAGTAAATCCCAAATCTCAAATCCTAAATGTAAAATGTAAAATTCCCAAATCCTTAATCCTAAATTCTTAAAAAATGGTAAATCTTATTTTTTGGCTCATAATTGCAATTCTGTTATTTGATTTTTTATTAGACAGATTAATAGACTATTTAAATTCTACAAAATGGAGCAAGACTCTTCCGACTGAATTAAAAAACATTTACGACGAAGAAAAGTACCAAAAGTCGCAAGAATACGACAAGGTAAACAGCAATTTTGGAATCATAACAAGTAGTTTCAGCTTTTTGCTTATTATGCTGATGTTGTTTTTAGGCGGTTTTGCATATTTCGATAATCTGGCAAGAAGCTATGTCGAAAATCCGATTTTAGTAGCATTGGTATTTTTCGGAATAATAATGTTTTTATCTGATATTCTGAATACTCCATTTACAATTTACAATATTTTTGTTATCGAAGAACGCTTCGGATTTAATAAAACCACAGTTAAAACTTTTATTTTAGACAAGCTCAAAGGCGGAATTTTAGGTATTCTTATTGGCGGCGGCTTAATGTCGCTGATTATATGGTTTTACAATATTTCGGGGCAATATTTTTGGCTGTACGCTTGGGCTATGATTAGTGTTTTTATGCTTTTTATGACAATGTTTTATTCAAACATAATTGTTCCGTTGTTTAACAAACAAACTCCGCTGCAAGAAGGCGAATTGAAAGATGAAATTGTAAAGTTTGCCGAAAAAACAGGATTTAAACTGAAAAACATTTTTGTAATTGACGGTTCAAAACGCTCAACAAAAGCAAATGCCTATTTTACCGGACTTGGTGCAAAAAAACGAATAGTTCTATACGATACACTGATTAACGACTTAACAAAAGAAGAAATTGTTGCTGTTTTGGCTCACGAAATCGGGCATTACAAAAAGAAACACACACTTATTTCGTTGATTATTTCGTTTATTCAAACAGGAATGACTTTATACATAATGTCCTTATTTTTAACTATTCCAGAATTTTCGTTTGCACTTGGTGTTGAAAACCCTTCGTTTCATATTGGGATTATTGCTTTTGGGGTTTTATTCAGCCCAATTAGCATGATTTTAGGCATTTTTATGAACGTAATTTCACGCAAAAACGAATATCAGGCTGACAAATACGCAAAAGACAATTATAATGCTGAACACCTTATTTCAGGCTTAATAAAACTCTCGGTAAAAAATTTAAGCAACCTCACTCCTCACTCACTTGATGTGTTTTTGAATTATTCGCACCCTACGTTGTTGCAGAGGATTAAGGGGTTGAGGGGGAATTAGGATTTAAGATTTAAGATTTGAGATTAATTTTTAATGAAAAGATATTTTTGAATTATTAAAATTAGATTGAAAATTATTTAAAAAAAATGGTTGATTGGTTTGGATTATAAGTTCTGAGAGGAGTTGAAGGGGTGTTAACGAAAAATGGTAGGCGGCGTTGCTTTTTTTTGTGGGATTTCAAGGCACAAAAGTATCAATTACCCACAAATGGTTCTTTCTTGCACAAAGTTTCAAGTTTGCACAAATACAGCAATGAACGCTCTACCATATGTTATATGCTTAATTTTCATAAGGTAATCTTTCCGGTCGTTTTTCAACTCTTGTATAAAAACCCGAAAAATGAGTCAAATCATAAACAAAATTATCATCTATTGCTAAGGCGTATTTCCTTTCAGAAAGCAATACAACAGGAATATGTTGTCTATCTTCATTGTTACTTCTCAATTGCTTTTCAACTTTTTTCGTAAAATATACTCTCAGAAATTCTTTTATTTGGTCATTCGTTATTATTGTTAATCTTCCTTGACTAAGCAAAGCATTAATAATTACACCAATACAAGTATCTGTATGAGCGTTCATTGTAGAACGATTATATTCTGCAAGTAACTTTTTTGATACTACCAAATACGCATTACTATCTGAATTTTTCTCGTATTTTAAAAGCCAATTAATCAATTTGATATATTCTGTATCCATAGGATTTGTAAATCGGCTTGCAATATTTGTGTCAATAAAAATGTCTTTCTTCATATTTATTTAGCCGAATTTATTGCGATATCCATTACATCAATCATATATGTTTTAAAAAAATCTTCTGGGGCATTTTGAATTTGTCCGTCTTTGGTTAATAAAAGTGGAAAATTTTCAACGTTATCACCGTTATTTCTAAAATAATAAGTTTTTATATCATTATCACTTATTTCTTCTTTTACAATTCCTAATCGTATTCTATTTATTAAATATTCACTATGGGTTTCAATTATATAAGATTTCTTTGATGTTTTTATTTGACTTATTACATAATCAGCGAAATTTGCTTGAACACTTGGATGTAAATGTATTTCAGGTTGCGAAACAAATAAAAATGAATTATTTCCTAATTGAAAATCTGCCACTAAAATTGGTAAAAATTGACTTATGCCAAAACCGACATCCGCAAGAGAGCACAATTGTCCATTTTCTTGCGGTCTAACAAGAAGTTCGTATCTTCCACCCTCTAATCTTTTAGTTTTTATGTCTTTCAATAAGTTTATTTCATTTAACTTATTTACTAATTCTTTATATTTTTTTGATTTTTTAGTTTCCCATAAAACAATTTGGTCTGTGTATCTTTCACCAAATTTTCCAACTTTTAAATCAGTTTTTGTTTGCTCATAGTAAGTCCTATCAGGATGTAATCTAAATGAACTTATATAATTTGTTTTTATATCAATTTCTTTGAAGATTTCAACAACGCTATCATATGCTTGTTTTAACACAAATCCACCTTTTTCAATCAAATAAATATCATTTAATTCAGATAATTCATTAAAAGAAAATTCCGTATAAGGTTTGCTATCTTGAAATTTAGTTTTCACTTCTTGAAATGTCTTGTTTTCTGATTTTCCATTATCTTTTCTTATTATGTTAATGTTTTCATTAAGTATATCAAGTAGTTTATTTGCAAATTCATTGTTATATATGTCCTTTTTTGGGTCTTTTTCAGCGATATATTTAAATTTAAAAGTATAATTCTTCGTTTTTATAATTTGTAAATTAAAAAAAATAGTATCTACAATTAGTGATTTTAAGAGTGGCAATTTTCTAACTTTATCAATTTCCCACTCAGTTTCAATAGTGTAACTAATCGAATTACTTATTGTATATGAAATTTTTATTATATTATTTTTATCTCGGTTATTTGATATTTCTTGAAAGTCGCCCATTTCTATGTATTTTCCATTAGGTGAAAATTGAAATGGAAATTCGCCTGATTGAAGCGAACCTAAAATACCATAAATTATTGAACTTTTACCACTACTATTTGCACCTGTTAGAAGTGTCAATTTGCCTAATTCAAGTTCTATATTTTTAAAACATTTAAAATTTTCAAATTTTAAGTTACTTATCTTCA